>ERZ772874.71-NODE-71-length-55275-cov-15.068218_pt1 | contig 55275 bp, 60 predicted proteins | sample MGYA00580586_ERZ772874 | MGnify/ENA primary metagenome ERZ772874 (study PRJEB29015, sample SAMEA2737952) | human oral metagenome | biome: human oral; feature: human-associated habitat; material: dental | place: China | collected 2154 ... | reverse complement strand
TATATCTAAATATCATCAAAATCTCCGAGGCTTCCTAATCCTGACGATGCCTGCGAATCAAGAGAAGAATTAACATCTATAAATGAAAAATCTTGCTCAAATTCAGGCTGTTTTATCATTTCTCCTATTATATTATGTTCAGGATTAAAGGCAACCGTAACAGGCTCTAACATTGTTAAACTCATACGATTTTTAACTAATTGTACCTTTGTCTCCTGTAAAAGTTTCATATCGTCACTTGTATATAAAAACACAACGTAGCTTGCCGAACGCTCTAATTCGTTAAGATCTGCTAATGCTTGTAAATCGTAACTTCCTTTATTCTTTTCAGCCCTTTTATTTCCTTCACGATTAGTTTGTGCACAACCAACTGTTACCAAATATTTACCCTTCGAATTAACATATAATTTGCCCGCTGACATTATAGTTCGAATTGCTTCATTTCCTACATCTTTCGTTAACATTCTTTCTAACATAGAAAGATGATCATAAATTACGAAATCTAAACTGCCGAGGCGGATTTCTGCTAATTTATAAATTTGTTGCAAAAGTTTGTAATTCGTAAGTACCTTCTTTGTTAACTTCTTTTCATCTATTATTACTAATCTTTCCTTTACCCAAGTGTTAAATTCTGACCTTAATTCTGGTATTTTTTCACTAACACCGTCCTCGAACTTACCGGCCAAAACGTCTGTAATTTGTGTATCAATTCCTTTAAATTCATATAACCACCGAACGAAGAAACCAACCAAAACAAATAGATGCGGAACCTCAAGAGTAATAAATAAACCTTTTTTATTTTGTGTTAAATTTCTAAATGTTGACGAAACTGCAATTGTACTTTTACCATGACCAGTGAAAGCCGCAAAAAGAGCTAAAGTGCCCGGTTGGAAATTTTTAGTAATTTCATCAACCTCACTAATACCTGTTTCGAAAGATGACTCTTTGTCAAAAATCTCTAAATTTTCAGGTATTTGGGTTTCATATTCATCTAAGCTCTCATCAGTTAATTCTACACCCTCCTTCTCGATTAAATTGCTAACTTTTTCTAATAAATTTGTAGCTCCATCAGATTCGTTAATATACGAAAGTAAATGACCCTGTAAATAGTTATATCTGAAAAATTCACGAATTGCATTCTCTAATGTTAAAATTTCAGATAAACTGTTTGTTTTGTCAATTTCTGTATATCCTTGATTTTGATAATATTCACGAGATGGGTAACTTCCATGTTTTGTTACCTCGAGAGTGTAATTTATTGTATCTTTATCTTCATTTGGTATTTTTTCATAATCTAATAAATTAAGTAATTCGGTGTTTATTTTGTCATTTTTTCGCTTACCAGCAATTGAGTAAAATAAAGTACTCAACGGGGATATAGGTGTAAAAGTCATAGAACGTTATTGTAATTAAATTTTTGACCAGGTGCATGTAATATAACAACAACCGCCCCCTCGTCAATCATTTTATCACAAAAAGACTCAATAACTGACAAACCTTTTGGCTCGCTGATGTTCCGTATGCGAGTATCAATAATAATACATTTTTCACTAACCTCATCACCATTTAACATGTACTGAATTGCCGTATTATAATTTAATATCTTTGATTTTGTTAAATTCCTATATTGGAATTTCGTAAAGGCAACTGTTAATTTTTGAGCAGATGTAGTTGTGTAAACATTTCCAAAATCTATATCTTTTGTGTTTTTTATATCAGCTACACTCGGCGAAACACATAAATGTTTTAAATTTGATTTAATAAAAGCATTTATATATTTTTTACACTCTTTTTTATATTTATACACACAGTTGCAAGAATCATCTCTAAATTCGCAAATTAACATATCAAGCAGCTGTAAAATAAAAAAGGCCCGTGGGCCTTTTTCTTTTGTGATTAAATATTGATTTTAATCTTTTTAGTTGTCCCTATTTTTGAGTCACCTACTTTGGCGTTTATTTTAACAGTTAAATCAATTGTAACATTGCTAAAACCCAGAGCATATAAATCGGCCGAAAAATTTGCAAACAAATCATAAACTGAATCTGTATAACCTGAACCGAGTTTTTGCTCTATATCTGAAAAACTTAACTTTTCTGCTTCCATTACTTAACATATACCTAAATTTACACACCGGTCGAACCAAAACCACCTAACCCACGAGCTGAGTTGCTTAATTCATTAACAATGTTAAACTTTGCTAATTCTACCTTTGCTAACACACCCTGTGCTACACGCTCACCCGGAGAAATAGTAACAGGAGAATCACCTATATTTTGTAAAACTAACTTTACTTCACCTCGATAATCACTATCAATTGTAGCTACACCGCCGGCCACTGCAATACCTCTGTTAAAAACACACCCGCTGCGAGAACGAATTTGAACTTCGTAACCAAAAGGAATCTCCATACTAACTCCTGAAGAAACCATAACTCGCTCATTAGGTAATAATACACATTTACTTGAAATACTGTGACTTACATATAAATCAAAACCAGAGGAACCATTTGTTGCATAATTTGGAATATCCTCAGAATTATTTACTTTTAATTTAACTTCTACCATAATTATTTACATTATTACCATTTGAATATCAAAATCTTTTTCAACTCTTAAAGTATATCTACAATTACTATATTTTAATATTTTCTCTAAATTAACTCTGACGTCACAATTGTAAATTCCCCTTACATGCGTTATAAAATAAGTGTCAATATAACCTTCAAAAGCATGATAAGTCTGTGCACCACCAGCGACGTACAAAGATCGCTCTTTTTTCTTATTTCGCAAATCGCAAATTCTAAAAACTTCATAAATATCCTTTGCGGTAGGGAAGCCTTCAATTTCTTTAACACTATCTGCTGAATGTGTTAATATAATATAATCCCTATCTTTTTTGGCTTCATTTGGTAAACTTTCGAAAGTCCTCCTACCAACAGCTACAAAAGACCCTAATGTTTGCGATTTATAAAATTGAAGATCCTCGGATATATACCACGGTATTTTACCATCTTTTGATATTCCGAAATTGTCATCACATGCTAAAATTGCTGAAATATTCCTCCCTTTCATATAGCAACTTCTCCTGTTAATTTTGGATGATGTGTGTAATTTTCTAATTTTATATCATCCATTTGGAATTTAAAAATATCTTTAATATCTGGATTTAACACTAATTTGGGCCTATAAAAAGGCTCTCGCTGTAATTGGGTCATCATTTGTTTATAATGATTGGAATATATGTGAATATCTCCAAATGTAAACAAAAGCCTGTCTGGAACGCGACCTGTAACTTGTGCTAACATACATAAAAGTAAAGCGTATGAAGCAATGTTAAAAGGTACGCCCAAAAATAAATCAGCCGAACGTTGATATACCTGTAATGAAATAGAGGTAAATGAAGCATATACCTGAAAAAATGTATGACACGGAGGTAAAGCCATCTCGTCTATATTGCAAACATTCCAAGAATTAACAATTAAACGACGTGAAGACGGATCGTTTTTTATTCCTTCCATTAAATTTGATATTTGATCAACATGTTCTATTTTTCCATTAACAAACTTTTCAGCTTTTCGCCACTGATAGCCGTAAATTTTTCCTAAATCGCCGTCCTCGTTCGCCCACTCGTCCCAAATAGTACAATTTCGATCGTGCAAAAATTGCACATTGCTATCACCATTTAAAAACCATAACAATTCAGCTTTTATTGAGTTAAAAGGTACAAATTTCGTAGTTAACAAAGGGAAACCTTCATTAATATTCTTTATTTCCAAATGTTTTCCAAAAACCGAAAACGCATTTACTCCCGTTCGATTAGGACGCAGATGACCTTCACCAATTACATCTTTTACTAAATCTAAATATTCTTTCATATTACTCCTGATATAGAATTATAAATTAATAAAAATATACAAAATAAAACAAAAGCAATTCCGTGTAGAATTGAATAATATACAAAAAACCTCTTAATGCTAAATTCTTCTAACAACCTTCCAATTGTTAAACCATTTGAATCTAAAATGGAGTTAAAAAGACCTAAAAAGATAAGATAATACGTTAAAAAATGTGCTAACACAAAAAACGTAATACCGGCCCACAGTGAAAAACCATCAACGTTAATACTTGCAAAAAATAGCAAATACAAATAGATTGATAAAGATGATGTGATTAATAGAATTTCTAACTTTTTCATATTACTAAATATTTCATAAATAAACATTTTTGTTATTCCATAATAAATACTTTTTATAGTCTGCAACACTTTTTGCATCAAATGGCTCCCCTTTGTAAAAATCTGGTATATTTCTTTCGTCGGACGTTACGAGCTCCATTTGTGCTGCTTTATGTGAAACTAATCTAAGTTTATAATTGTCAATATTATCAAAATCTGGAATATAAACAGAGAGGCAATCTTTATACAACGAGTTAATTCTTGTTATTCTACCAGTAAACTGTGTGAAAGTATCTGGAGTCGTCGGGATGTGAAAAAATGCTGCATTTTTTATAAAATAATAAGATATTGACTCTGTTGCCGCTTTTGTACATAAAATCACATGTGGGACTTTTTTAACACTTTCTTCTGTTATTTTACTATAATCAATGTTGCTTTTACCTGAATCAATGTATATTTTAATATTTGTTACTTCTTTTTCTAATACCTCCGCAAATATATCAAGTGAAGCGTAATAAGAGAAATACATTAACAAAGATTCACCTTTTCCAGTTATTTCCTTAACTAAGTCAATATACCTGTTAATTTTTGAACCTACACGACCCAATGAACCATCTTTATTTAACACTCCATCTGCTGCATATTGTAAATAAATAAATCTTGAGGAATGTTTTTGAATATCTCTAATATATGTTTTTTCGTCTTTAAATTGACCTTCTAAAACACCCCTTATCCAATCTTCACTACTTATATTCATACCCGACGAGATACCGGCGCCAATTTTTGTATAAATATCGGCTTCTTTTTGACTCATTTTGTATGAAATTCTGTAAAATATCGGCTTTATGACATTATCACCTGTTAACACAATAGGCTCTAATTTTTCCCTAAATGAAGCCTCATTTAATACACCTATGATCTTATCAACAGTCCTTAACTTTCCATTTGGAAGCCTACCTATAACCTGTTTGCTAATATTGCAATAAGTGCTCCTGAAATGAAAAAAACTGCCTAAATAGTTTGGTTTTATTAAATTTATAATATTATACGTATCTGATAAATCACGAGAAAGAGGGGTCGCTGTGATTCCAAACACATACTCAACATTGATTAAATTTGACTTCATTTCTTTAGTTAAGGCAGCAGAAGGATTCCTAAATGCGTGAACCTCATCTAAAACAACAATTGACTTAAATGCTGTAAATAGGTTATTTAACCTATATTTTTTTACATGTGTATGTTTGAAAAATACTAAATCGTAAAGTTCTATGAATTTTAACGCATTTTTAAGATCTCCACCAGATTTTTTTAGAACCTCATCAAATGATATAGAAAGAATATTTGTATGTTTTTTACACTCTTTTGCCCAAACTTCCTTATCGTATGCTGATTTTGGCGTCAAAACGAATAACTTATCTCGTTTGCCAATAAGACTTAAATGTACAAAAATTGACAAAATAATAAGCGTTTTCCCTTTACCTGTTTTTTCTGATAATAAAAGGTGCTTTAAATTAGCACCTTTTATTATATGGGCCTTTTGCTCATCTGTTAATTGTGCAAAGACCTGTAATTTTCTACCCATATTAACTAATTAAACCATATTTCTCACATAGAGAATTATAATCATTTGACGAAATTTCTAACATTCTCGGAAAATCAAAATAATCTAAACGGAACACCTCAAGTAAAGTTGCAAAATCTTTTAACTTTTTGTGATTCTTGATATACTCTAAAAATGGCGTATATGCTACTTTTGAGGTGTAACCATATTTAATATCTACGAGGAAAGAATCTATATCATTTTTTGACGTAAAAGCGTTAACAAAATCAGAAACTCCTAAGGCACTACCTTCCAAAAGACCATTAATATTGTCCGTCTTATCACCAAAAAATACTTTATATACTGGAATAAGATAAGGAGCTACATTTGAAACAGTTTTTATAGTTTCAATATTATTCTTTTCCTTAAAATCAGATGTTGAATCGATGTATATATTTTCTCCAATTAATTGGTATAAATCTGAATCAGTGGAAATAATAACAATTTCATCGAAATTAAAATCTGCTTGTCGTAAATTAACATTTCTTACTCCATCGAAATCTTTCTCAAAATATGTATCTTGTTGCAAAAATCTTCCACTTTTTGGGAAAATCTTTTTAGGTGTCTTAAAAACCGTTACAAATGATGAAATTGTCTGATCGGCCTCACAGTCTGCAATTCCTATAACTTTTAATATTTTGCCACATTTCTCAGCATAACCCATGCAGAGCTTTAACTTATCATGCAAATTAATGTTAAAAACATCTTTTTGATAAGATTCACGATTCATCTTGTACGAAGGTACTAAAGCCCTGCAATACGTGGGCGAACCATCAAGAGCAAAGTAAATAGTATTAGAGGGACATCCTTCGATAAATTGAAAAAGTCCCTTAATATCCACTAAATGATACCTTAAACCAGTTTTATTATCCTGAAAAACGGAATTATCTCCTCTACTTAAACGATATGATAAATTGTTAAAATCTACCAAATATAAACTATTTGTCATTTTTAGTATTATTAAAAATTAAAAATTTGATCCTAAAACATCTAATTTAACTCCGAATTGCAAAGATCTCCAATTTGGCTTTTCTTTACCCGGAAAGGTGCTTAACGCAAAAACTGTTTCTGTTTGTGAAGTTGTCTGAACGTAAACATTCTCTAAATTTGACTCTATATTTCCCATTGCAATAACTATTATCCCAGTTATTGGCTTTAATATTTTTACTTCTTTCGGAATATCTATTCCAAATGTTAAAAGATTCTTATCTCTTGTTATTGCTAAACTTTTACCATACGCCAAAACACCGTTGGAAATCAAAAAACCTTTAACTTGATCCCATGTGGTATTCTTATAATCAGTTGTGTTAAAACCTGATAAAAGCCCAACATTTGTTATTTGACAATAATTAATACTACTTACTAAAGTTTGTGCTACCAAGCTAACACCCGGCAAAGTCATGTGTAATTGCATATTCTTAAACTTTTGTACCGCAAAGGTAGGATGGAGTATAATTCGAAAAATATATTTATTGATAATTACGAATAATTATCTCTTTATAAGCAATCTCTCCCTGATCGCCTTTTAACTTCTTAGCTGACGATGAACCTAAAAATGTATTTCTTTTTAAACTGTTAATATTGAAATTATCTTTATACATTTCTAAAGTATTCTCATTATAGTGATTTAACATTAACAATCTATATCCTTTTTTATCTAAATCGTGCATGATACCGTATAATTCTTCTTGAAGACTTTTTTTTTCTTTTCCATATTTTATCTGTGAGCCATCATACGGAGGATCGAAGAAAATAAATGTATCTTTTGCTTTTTTATCATCTAACGTTTTTAACAGATCTTTATAATCTAAATTTGTTAAAAAGGTTTCTGATCTGTTTAAAATTCCATGCTGTAAACATATTGACTGATAATCACAAAAAGTTACCGTATCTTCATCATAGTTAAATGTTGAATTATATTCTTTATTGTTATTTTCTGAGAATTTACCATTGTATGATAATCTTTGTAAAATACACAAAAGTATAACTCTTTCGTTCTTATCCGTTTCTTTGTTAAAATCATCCCGCACACTGTTAAAAACCTCATGACGCTCCTGTAATGATAAAGGTAAATAACAAGTCTGAAATTCTATTAAATTGTTGTATAACCATATATGATCGTTTTTTAATATATTATGGTAATTTACTATATCCTCTTTTAGATCATTTAAGTGAACTTCTTTTAATACTCTGCTTTTTAGGAAGTTATAAGCAAACCCACCAGCACCTACAAAAGGATCTACGAAAATGTTAAAAGACTCTTTCGGTAGATAATTATCTAATGTTAAATATAATTTAGTTTTATTACCCGGCCAGACTAATGTACTTCTTAACGTTTTAATCATTTTTACAATACTCCTCTATACGTAAAATACTCCTAATAATCTCAAAAGCAACTTGAGGAACAATTGCATTTCCATAAATTGCAGAAACACGCATATTGTATTCTTTTAACGCTTGCTGTTTGATTTTTTCAAGTTTGTCTTCATTAATCTCCTTTTGAACATCTTCACAAGTAAAACCTTGCAATAATTCGTCGGAAAGCCCATCATATCCTCTATAAATAGGTGTGAAATTAGGGAAACTTTCCCACCGGGATTGTAAAGAAGCGCTATCTGATCTGAAAGATTCCCAATCCACCGATTCCGACTCGCATTTGCACACCCCTGAACCACCGTCGGCGTCCCTAAAAGAAAATTTTTGTTTATCCCCGAGATCGTTCCTTCTTGCCACGATCCATAACCGCTCTCGGAGGTGAGGCGCTCCGACGGCGCAAGCCGGTATAATAAATGTTTGTACGTCATATTCTGCTTTAACAAGATTTTCAATGATGTTAAATAATACTCCCTCTCTATAATAGGAGCTATTTCCCATCGCAGACGCTTCGGGCGGCAAAACCATTGTGAGGAGCCCAGCAACATTTTCACCAATAACCCAACGGGGCCGTACTGATTTGATAATTCGTAACATTTCCGGCCAGAGATAGCGATTATCCGACGCTCCCCCACGATTTCCTGAGTAGGAAAAAGGCTGGCAGGGGAAGCCTCCTGTGAGTAACATTTGTTCACCATAATTTTTCCCATATTTACTAATTAAAATTTCATCAAAATTCTCTTTTGTTAATTTCTTTACATCATCAAATAGAAAGGTGTTTGGGAAATTTGACTTTAATACTTCTCTGCAATCTTCGTCTATTTCGCATGAGATTTCAGACTGTAAACCCGCCCAGCGAGCAGCAAGTGAAAAACCTCCAATTCCTTCAAATAAACCTACATGATACATAATATTTTCAAATACAACTAATTATTTCTCGGCAAATATAACTATTAAATATGTGAATCTTTGTAAATTAACATAAATTAGATTTTTTCGAAACTATGGTTAAATTCATCATACTCATTTTGTGAATTATATATACCCAAAACTCTATTTTGATCTCTTCCGAGTGAGAATGTTACAATACAATCAGTATCTCCGAAAGATATAGGCATTTCATAAAAATAAAATTTGCTATTTGTCACTCTACCATAAACTTGTGAAGACCATTGTACATGTGTTAAAATCTCTGGATTGTTGATTTTTCCTAAATTAGTATAACCATTATACTCTCCTTTAACTTTTGTTACCTTATAACCATTTAGATATTTTTGTATAACATTTGACATGTTATAACTCGTACCTAACTGCTCAGGAGTAAATAAAGCGGGTAAAAAAGTCCCAACAGATAACAATTCTTTAACATCTATATAATCAGAAGAAGGATTGTCCTCTGGTTTATCAAAAGATGATACATCTGTAGGCGCTACATCAACAACTATTAACCTTTTCCCAATTTGACGCATCGGAGAAATCGGAACTTCTTTTAACATAGCGGCAGCAGGAAGTCCGCAGAAACCCACACTTGCGTTAATACTCATATCAGTATCTGAAAAACCGTTACCATTAAGACCGTGCTCAATTCGTGTTTCTTCAAGCCATCTCCTAAATTCTGTTGTCAAACCGTGCATTATCCTAACACCAAAGTATTCTTCTAATAATGCTAAATTTTGATAACAACCTATATCTTGGTAATCGGAAGGCTTTCCGTGTGAATAAGGATCTTGAATTGAATAATTTTGTAATAAATAACTTCTTGAGAAACGTGAAACCATGCAAGAAAGTACTACAAACTCATTACCCCAACCACGGAAACTTTCGAAAATTTTTCTTACTTTAATGTAAAGACCTTCAAGACCACCTTTTCTCCAAATATTAACATAACCCTCCGTGCTTGTTAACGCACCCATAGGAAAATACATTTTATTTTCATTTGACACTTCTGGCTGCATATAGTAACGCACTCCTAACATTTTGCCGGCAGCGTCTACACCATCTAAAGAGATGACATAATCTGGAGGATTAATATTTGTTTCTATTGTTTGAGATAAATTAGATAAATCAAAACAAGTTAAAGTCTCAAGAATTGATAATTTGTCTTTATAAACGGTATCTATTAACTTGTCTGATGTGTCTAAATAAGCTGGAAATCTGCCAAATTTTTCTGAACGTATATGCCTGTAATGTCCAGATAAATGCGTTATCGTTCCTAAAAATGTATTTACAGCATTATACTCAGTTAAGCTAACAGAACCATCGGCGACAAAGATTAACTCAATATTAAACATTGTAATATTCGAATTATTTAAGAATCTGTCTGCTGGGGTGTTTTTTAACTTATTTGCTGTTTGTTTACAATATACAACATATACTAACCAATTGGCCTTTAAACCTCCTCCTAAGGAATTGTTATTTATTTCTAAACTTTTAAACTGTTCATATCCCGAAACCGTCCAAGACCAATCTACATTCGTGTCTAAAGTTGTAAATAAAGTTTTGGAAAGAGCATAAGAACTCATATTTGAAGTTTTGTAATGCTCGGCAAAAAAAGCTCTATTTAACAAAAGAACCTCTAAATCTGATGTGTGGAATAAATTTTGAATACCACCTGCTTTTCTTTTTTTATCTAAACGAACTTGAACTCCATTTGCATATAAAAAATTTGTATTTTGATTTGTACTATTGTCTAAATTCGTAAAAGAACCTATATACAAAAAACAATTGCGAGTCTCTGAAATACCCGTACCATTTTCACAATCAATAAAATTTGCATAATGTGGATCCGTGCACCTTAACGCATAACATTGACTAATATCAGATTCATTAACATTATCCTCTCTTAACCTTTTTCTAAAAATAGGTACAATTACTACGTCCTTATTCGTAACCGTATAAGGAAAAGTAACAATCTCGCCTTCCGTGTTTTCAAAATGATCTATCTCGAGCTCACGTAAATTATAGAACACAGGAGCCGTTATTTGAGCGCCCGGCTTATAATACCCATCTGTAAAGAGAGCGTGCAGCAGGGCGCCTCGGAAGCGTTCAAGGGAGACTTTAAAGAGCTTCTTTGTACTACCTAAACCACCGAGGAAATAATCCCAGTGACCGGTAATACTTAAATTTGATGTTTTTAACAAAGGCTCATTTAATTGCACCCTTGATAACATATTTCCCTTATCATCAAAAAGCCCCATCTCGGTAACGGTCGCACCATCCATTGGAGAATTTTTAGGAATATCAAAAAACATTTTAATTCCTATACCTTCATCAAAATACTCAAATTTTGTTACCGGGAAAGAGAAGGTAGGCTCCTGTAAGGACGTATCCGTAATTTCAGCTTCTTTAACACCACTACCAAAGCGAACCTCTTTAACTAAAAAATTGTATCCAGAAACTGACTTTGTTAAACTATTATAACCTTTCTGAGTTATAAGATTATTAACTAAAACATCTTTCACTTTTTTATCTTTGTAAAAAAGTGAAAAATAGACAGATCCACAAATTGGGTTTATACAAGATTTCATAAATTCTAATTAGATTTTTTTAACTCGTGGCAAACTACTTCATCGTGGTTTAATTTAACATTTCTTAAAAAGTTTTCACGACTTGATCCATCTGGAAGATGAAACATAGATGTATAAGATTTTTTATAACTTGAATTATCCATACTTCTAAAAGCTAATTTATAAATGTTAATTTTATACACCGACTGATTAGACATTGTTAAAAATTCATTCCAATCAATATCACCATTGCAATGGTAATTTTTGCTAAGTAGCCGCATTTCTAAAATATGGTTACTATGTGTTGAAACAGTAGCTGGCTCTGTTGAGTTCTGCTGCATGAATAAAGATATAATATGCTTCTTTTTGTTATATCCTACCGGTAACTTATAAGAAAGCATAACTTCTCCAGTAGAAAGCAAATAACCTTCACGATCATCAACAACTACGTAATCACGATTCGCCTCGATCCAATCTCTAAATTCATCAGTAATATCACTAAAAACGTTAAAATGATCGTACGCCTCAATAATTGCTAAATTATGATACATCCACATATCTTTATAAGCATTAACTCGCATATCCGATCCTTTCGAACAAATAAAAGAAAGATTTTGTAGAAAATTAACTAATGGACTCTGTACCTTGAAAAGTGAAGAAAGTACAAAAGCCTCATTGCCCCAACCTTTCATGTACGACAAACATCTAAATTCTTCTGGTAAATCTTTGTAAAAATGTGCCATAAAAGAAAACATTCCATACATAAAAGATGTTGGCACACTCGAAAAAGAAGATGCAAAATTATTATGATTACTACCTGTATCGTATGTGAAAGAAATGTTAAATATAACTCTGTTAACACCCTGAGCAATTGAGTAGACTTTTCCAATAAATGACAAATCTATATCTTTATCAATTTTTGTAAAATGAAAATTACTGTTAGATCTCTCTAAAAAATAAGGATTATGCCATTTTTTATATAATTTTAAGTCGTTGAATGTGTATGTTAATTCTTCAGCTCTATCATTTATGAAATCTTTTATGGCTTTGTTGTATTTTGTTAAATAAGGTGAGAAGAAGGAGAAATCTTCAACACCAGTTAAATTAACTTTAGAAATATCAGTACCATCTCCGTCAACATGTCCAGAAGTTCCTCCAGGTAAAAAAGATAAATGTATTGTTTGTAAAAAGTAGTAACATTTAGGATTGTCTGGATTCCAGTAATATTTATAAACCGAATTATAGTTACTTTTATAATAAGTTTTATACCATACTTCTTTTAAATAATTATAAACTATTTTACCATACCCTACATGCGCAGATTTGTAAAAAATAACATCTACACCATTAATTGCGAATTGTGGATATAACGCTTTAATTTCATTAACATCAACATCTCCCTCAATAAGCACATGTATAAAAAACCTAATTCCATACTTACCTACTGGAGGCATAACATTTCCAGATTGTGCTAAATTTTCTGGATCTCCATACTTTTCTATTGTATTTAACTTGCTTTTTATCTGTATGAAAGTGTTAAAAGCGTAAAGTGATGGATCGGCTTTATATGTAGTTTTATTAACAACAGTTATAATATGCGACTCTTGATATTGTTCTATATTAAACATAATTAAATATCAATTATTAATTTTGAACTAACCTCTTTACCCATCTCGTTAACTCTTTCCATTTCAAAATAATTGCTGACTGAGTTTTGTTGAAATTTATTAAAACAAGGATAATACAAGCCTCCTGAAAAGTCTCTCATAAACTTAATATTTTGATAACCATCTGGATGGTACGAGGTAAAACTCGGAGTCGCACGACCGGAAAGGTGCCCGTGCGTTAATAAACTATAACCAACCTTTCGGAAATCAAACAAAGGATCCTCTATATTCGTAGTTCTTCGTGTTAATTTATTTGTAGCCTCAAAAGTCGCTGTTAAATAAGGATGATATTTTTCTTGTTTTGATTCTAATTCATTAAAAGTTGAAACAATTGTCATATCTTGAGTAACAACCAAAGGGAAAGTGATCACTTTTTCCATCTCGAGGCAAAAATACTGTTCAATTTGTCGGTTTTGTAAATTATACCATTCGGGCTCCTGTAATATAGTTCCTTTAACATACCAACCGTCCTCGAAATTATTGTTAATATATGCACCACGGAAAGGCTCTACAACAATTCTATAACGTTCCTTATTACTACTTCCTTCTTTGAACAAATATTCCCAAGTCCCGCTCAATTGCAAGCCTACTTCTTTTTTTATAGGATTTAACAATAAAGCCCTGCTAAACATTAAAGTTTTGGATTCATCAAAAACACCTATCTCGGTCTGTTCGATGTTATCAATACTTGAAAAAGAATCTATTAAATACGAAAAAACTAATTTGTTGGTATTCTCGTTAAAATAAAATTTCCTAATCGGAAAGAATGTCGGATTTGTTAAACCTGTATCTTCATCAGAAGGAACGTTAACACCTGTACCAAAAGCTATATATTTTGCAACACTTGACACACCTTTCACAGAATCTAAAATTTTCTTTAGACCTGCTTTTGTTATTGTATTTGTGAAATTTTGTGTATTGTTATCTAATGTTAAACTAACATCCCCAGATAACCCATAATTTCTTATATTATCATTTTTTTGAATTTCCATTTTTATGAAACTCTAAAAATTATATAATTCCTACTTTTATCCAAAATAGCCATATTCGAAACTGAGCTACCGTCCATAAATGTATATGTTCCTGAAGGAAGTACCAACTGCCCAGCAGAATTTAAATAAAATACATTTTGCATTTTTTGGTTTGTTAAGTTAAAACATAAAACTACACCTCCACCTACAACACAAGGAAGTGAATATTTTAACATACTTTGACACAAACCGGACAATGACTGCACCCCACCTTTTGAAAAATAAGGTAAAAGCGTATAACTCTTTTTATCTTCTAACCAGTTTCTAAACCTATCGCTCGCAGCCGGGAAAAGATTAAATTTAAAAATAGATTCCAAAACTGCTAAATTGTGAAATCTATAAACATCATCATTTTTCTCTAAAAAATCTGAACCACCGACGGAACTCCCGGTAATTGCTGAATCTTTAACAAATGCTAATTTTCCATTTGCTAAAAATGATAAAACTAAAACCTCGTTCCCTTTACCCCTAAACGCTTCCAAAACAGAGAAAAGGAACGGATCTGAGCTTTTTGTTAAATTTAATATTCCGTAATTTGAGAAATCAGTACCAACTACACCCTCAACAGCTAAAGCACCGTACATGTAAAAAAACGCTGAATCATTAGGAACTGTTAATGTGTTTGCAGTATATTTTGAGAAATCAATACCTAAACTGTATTTCAGTTGCGATATGTGAAAACATAAAACGTCTGAATCTCCTAAATTGTCTTTTAACCTATTATAAGCATAAATTAACGAGGGTACTCGCCCATGATATAGTGTATTTTGCACCCACTCAATATTAGCTATATTTGATAATTTACTGTTAATTTTTGATATAATTGTAGTATCTACATACTTATCCAAAACTAAAATATTCCTAAAATTCGGAGTTGTTGGATAAGTATTTGCAAAAAATACAATATTCTCAATATCAGAACTACCATCTACATGTAAAAAGGAAACTTGCATTTTTAATAGTTTTTAATATTTATATATTTTTCGTTTCCATTTATGTTAATATTTCCAGAAGCAACAATATTTGACGTATTTCCATCATCATAAGTAATTGAGCTTCCTCCCTTATTTCCAAAATATACCGTCGCTCCGCCCTGGCCGCCTGTCATACCTCCTGAATAATGTGAAGGAAGCATGCGAGGAATGTCCATACTTTCACTCGATAAAACAGGGATAAAATCTTTCCCATAAGCCCCAAAAATAGGTAAAACAGTTGTATCCTTTGTAAGTGTTAATGGGTATTTTATTTCTTGATTTTGCAGATCTATGTATTTTAACACATAACTCCCGCCGTTAAATTGTGTTACAAGCCCTTCATTAATTACCGTCCCGAAAGGATAATAACCCGGTTTGATTTTTGAGTAAAATTTTGTTGTATTTCTAAAATCTTCAATATTATACCAAACGCCAGAACCAGAAGAAATATGTGCATGGTAGTCCCAACGCATATTTAACTGTTCGCCCTGTATTTTCTTAATAGGTGTATCTAATAAAACACGTGAAAGCAATTTTTTGTCCGAACCATTACTCGAATATAAACCTGCTTCTGTATAAACTTTACCATCTGCTAAAGTTTCTAAATCTAACAAAGTCTCAAACCGAGCACGCATACCATTATCTAAAATGTTTTTATTCGTTATTTTAAATAAAACCTCGTTTTCTAAACTTGTGTTATCTATATCAGGTGCAGAAAGACCCGTACCAAAAGCGTAATATTCTGGACTTATTTGGGTATTTCCAGTAACCAAACCTGTTAATAAAGCCTTATACCCTTCACGTAAGATAAGGTTACTTAATTCAGCAACCCTATCTTTATACTCAATTGTTAATTTACCGTAAAAATATACTTTATTATTTTCCATTATTCATTTCAATTTTATCACCAACACCGCCTACATCTTCAGATCTATTATCACTATTTATACCCGTACGCTCCGGTGTAATAGGACGACCACCACTTGCATCGTCAAAATTAAAGGAATTAAATGGATATTCATCAATAGTCTTTTCAATAACGTTTGGCTTCCATTTATCAATAATTAACGTTGCAGTATCTTCCAACTTTGGAACGTCTGCACTGGCCGTACTCCACGCCCGTATTTGCAAAGATACTATATCATTTCCAATATTACTCTTCTTTAACGTAAAAATATAACGTTTCCAGCCGCCGTCGCTGTCTAAATCTTCAATTTTTATCCATTCTCCACCATCATTAACTTCTATAAATATTGGCGGTGTTGCAATGTAAAAAAATACTGAAACTACTAATTGTGTATAAATTCGCCAATTCATGTTAAAAGTCTCAGTGACAACTAAAGCAGAATTACCAATATCTAAAGTTGGAGGCGGTAATGTTAAAACTCCATTGAATATGATCGAACCTTCAAAATCTAATTCGTTCTGGATCGGTACTACCAAACCGCGGTACGGCGCTACACGCTCTAATAAACGAATAACACCGGCAACTTCTTCATCAAAATCACCAAAATACCATAATTTTTGCATATTACCCGGTACGGCGTACGAACGTTCTATAACATTTGGTAATTTTTTAAGCGGAGAAGTGTTATCAAATGTTAAATAATTCTCATCAACACCAGTAATATTATACTTTTCATCACCCCTTTTTGCAATATCCCCGGCCTTAATTTCATAAGCTGACTGATATAAAAAGAGGTTTACGTCTTTAGTCCTCCTTAACTTAAATCTCTTTAATTCTAATTTCTTCTTATCTTCATAAAAAATCTTTTTATTTCCATCTGATAAAAATTTATCAATCCACCATCTATTGGAAATATTAACATCTCGAAAAAAAGGATGATCTAAATCCGAAAATAGAATATCTGTTAAAAACCTATAAAAGAAATTTCTGCTTACATTGTGAGGAATGAAATCTCTGATGATTATTTTCGCTTTATCTATATCATTTGTTTTAACATATAATACAGAATAAGGCTCTATTTTAACACCGTAACTGGAATAAAAAGAACCATCAACCGAGAGTGAACAATTTTCTCCATATAAATTTAAATAACCAATATTTGGGATATTTAACTTATATACATCGCCTGTGTGCTCTATTATAAAATAATCATTAATTCCAGAAAACTCTTTTACATTATACATTGTTGGTACGAAATTTGTGAAAAAATCACCGTTACCCAACACATCGGAATTTCCTACACTTAACTTTGATAATATAGTTAAATATTCATTCCATGTCGCAGAATCTCTAAGAAATTCCAAATATGGTATGTCAAAATGCCTTCTCATATTTGTACAATATTTCTTAATACTGGATAAGCAGAATCGCGGTCTGTTATCGTTCCTTCAATACCAGCCTCTACTTTGTCAATATTTAACGTTTTATCAATATTAACTACGCCTGTATTATAGTCAATAGAACCTAAATTTTGCAAATAATACATGTAGTCGGACGATGTTACGACTTTAACATTTGTATCTATTATTTGAATTATACGCGTATTTGAATCTTTAACAGCTGCAAACGTAATACCACCTTCTTTTGGTTTTTTTGCAGATAATACCTTTATCTCCTCACCATCCTCTAAAGTAAAAATTTTCTTAATATCAGAGGTCGGGTTTGCATTATCCCCGGCAAATAGAATATCAGAAACCGAATAAACATCAAGAGCCGTGCCGTTAAAAGCAGTTAAAATACATATATCATCTTTGAAAATACTTCTTAAACGCGTATTTCCAATTGTTGTGGTAATCGGATGAATATACCCAATACCCATTTGATTCGATTTTGCTAAATCTTTGATAAATGTCTTTGTTTCTTCATTTGGCTGACCTTTGTTAACAATTAACAAAATTATAATCATTGTTCCGTGTAAAGAAACACTACCAAAAGCAGAACCTCCCAAACCAAGGGTGTAGCTATATAAATCGGTTTTATACACACTTTTTTTATCAGGTGTGAATTGATATACGGCCGTGTCCCACGAGGAGCCCAACGTCTCCACCCGTAAAAAGCCATCATCAAGCCACAGGAGCCCCTGTAAGAAAGGATTGCCGTCCGTGGTAGTAACTGTTAAGGTGCCGCCCGTTGAAGGCACCAGAGGCGACACAGTACCCAAAAGAGTCTTTGCGATGTTTGTATTTCCTTTAAACTGATAGTCCTGATAAATTGCTATTTTATTACCAGGGAACTGGAGAAGCACCTGATCACCCTTTTTGATAAAATGTGTAACACCTTGCAAAGGCATCTGGTTGGGATAATATTTACTAACTCGTGTGAATTTGGAATCATAAACATACGAGAACTCACCATCCGATGCGACGAAATCAGAACCTATTGCAAAAATATTGTTAAATACAGGTGATTGCTGATTTAACAAACCATAAATAAAACCATAATAGTCCCACGCAATTAAATTACCATTTCTGAAAAATTCAACGGAATTTTGCTTTAATTTAGAATATATCTGCTCGAGCGAACCGTTAACATCTATTGACAGTCTGAAATCTACCATCGCCTTCGGAGCAACACTCTTTAACTCTTGAACTAATGAAGAAATCGTAACAGTGTCGTTTAATGTTAATTTTGTGTAAGATAACCTATCATCGATCCATTGTACCGTATTATTGCTATAATCTCCTGATAAAATAACATCAAAATAAACAGGTGTTCCCGGAATTATAGAATAATTAGTAATTACCTCGCCGAAAATGTATAATTCAGCTATAATATCGTCAAAATGTGTATCGCTAATAACCGCCGGCTTAACTGCAATCGTTATCAAATTTCCACGTGCCGAAATACATTTTGCGTCAATAACGTCTGGATAACTCCTAACAAATGATTCTACCTGTGCACGGGTCGCAATACTATTTTTTGAAGATATGTTTTTTAACATAGTAAAGCGAGCATGATGTAAATCTTCCTCTAAACCATCAAATTCTGAAATAATTTCATACGGATAACTATTATTACCAATGTCAATTAATTCTAAAGTTTGATCACTTCTCGAAAGAAACGTTACATCCAAATATGAAATTCTAAAACTATCTTGCATATTTGGAGATTTGATAAAAACATTTAACGAAAGATCCTCGCCACGTACCGCGAACTTGGATTTTACAGTTAAATAATCGTAAAAGTTTCGAAATTCATCAGTAAAAATTGTTGAATTATCCGTAACAATTACAGATTCTGTCATCGCGGTTTTTGGTAATTTTCCATAATATCGTGCTTTTTCGAAACTTTCAACTACCTTATAAAATGTAAATGCACCTTTTTGACCTTTTGTGAAAGGAGCCACAGATAGGGTCGTTTCGTCTTTATTGTATAAAGATGTTGCTCTTCCTTGATACATCATAAAAGTAGCAATACCATCTTTACTTATTTTTACATTTTCTATATTATAATAGAATAAGTTACCGACTGATGCCTGTAAATAGAAAGGCTCAACAATTAAGTTTTTATAACTTGGATTCCCTGAAAAATCTACCTTAACTTTTATGTAAGGAGGTCTAAATAAGTCAAAAGATGACTTACTGTGATAAGATTGCAAAGAAAGACCTTTTAATGAAGCAGTCTGTGGGAAACTTTCACGTAAAAGCGTACTATATGCAAGATCATTTAACTCTAAAGCATTTGCGGCAAAATTTAACAATTCATTTCCAATAAAACCACGCTTTAAATTCCTTGCAATTGGTGAATCCCAACGTTTGTTTAATTCATCTAAAAAATATTCTTTATCTCGCATTGTCTTTTTTATCCTCTAAAATGAACGTGAATTTAGACGTCGCTCCGGCGTACCTATATGTTAAATCTATATTCGGGAACTTAGATGAGTCTATATGTATTATTTGAAAATTTTCTAAAACAGATAAGGCGCGCCTTATACTATAATCAACATCTATATTATTTGACACATGTACAGAAAGTGTTGAACCTCGTGCAAAATCATGTAAAAAACAGCCAATTTCATTTAATAACAAAATTTTAACAGTCTGCTCTAATTCCTCACGACCTTCAACAAACCTTTCTAATTCTAAATAAAGTGGTAAATCCATATTAAATATATAATTACTTGTAAAGTAAGCTATTTAATACTTTTATTTTAGCGCCGTCTGCGACCGTTTTCGGAGATGCCGAATGAGCAAAAGGAGACCCCACCGTGGTAATACCAGCAATGGCATCTGCAATTGCATCTAAAATTGTCTTTAAAGACGTTGCATTGTTTTTTTCAGTAATTAAAGAATCTGTATCTAATTTATACAATTGACCCTGCTGGGTCTTTAAATGAATATAACTGTCTTTTATGTGAATTTCAGTTTTATTTGGAGTAGTAATTTGTAAATCTTTCCAAAATCCACGCATTATCATTTTTTGATCAGATTCGATCTTCCATTCCGATTTACGCCCGTGTGCTTCGATCCATTTGCCCGCCTCGTCGTCCTGTGTCTTAAAAATTACAGGTTCACTCTTTTTAGGATTCTTTTTTTCTTGAGCATAATCTGGAATTTTACACATAATAAACGCCGTGCGTGGATTGTAGTCCTGCATTACGAGCAAAACAATATCGCCCTTATCCAAATATAAACCATTTGCAACAGGTATTAACTCAGACGTATCTTCCCATAAATTTGGATGCTTTACCTTAACACGCTGATGTGGATCTTTTTCACAATTCGTCTCAACTACACACCGAAAAACATTAAAATCTCCTTGCATAATATATTGTTTTTTAAGTATTTTTATAAAACTGGGAATGAAATTGTTACTAATTCGTTGCTTCCTTGACAGGCTTCAACCTCTGTAACCACACCTTTAATATCTTTTGACTTTGGATGTAATTGCATAATATCAGCACACGAACCAACCGACACCGGGACGGAAACTCCTAAAGTATCCATAACAGTCTTAACAGACGTATATTTTGATCTATTATACATATTTTGGGCTTCTAACTCTAATTGATATGCTAATTTATCATTTGTTGTGATTTCTTCTAAAGTTGCAATACCAAACTTTTTTTCGATTTCTAAAGTATTCGTGTACTTTTCGCCGTCTTTATGTTGAATTATGTTATATTTACCATGTACATAATTTGACCAAAAAACACTACCTACATTTGAAATTGCAGTACCCGGTATCGAAACAACCGGCTCCTTATTGTAAACAAAGTCCATATCAACTATCAAAATTTGACCATCTATCATCATAGTCATAAATACACCGCCCGCTGATGTTACTTTTGTAGGCAACCAATCCATTAAATTAGTATATTTTAACTTTGGTATCTCGATGTATTTCGCAGGGAAAGTTCCAATATACGCTAACTGAAAACCATACTTCTTTAATATAGCTTTAATATCATAAACACCTTTTATTGGAGAAAATGACTTTTTTAACGATTCTACATATTTCTCTGGGACGAAGGTCGTTTTGATAAAATTATTACCAACTAATTCCCATCGGGTCGCGCAAACCTTGCTGCTCCCGGTGTCCGTTTTAACAGTTGCAGGTCCAAAAATTGCATAAGAAGCAACGCACCAAGCCTCTGAACATGGTAAAAATAAACTTTCTTTTAAACCACAGGTTTTTGCAGCTACATCTTTACCATCTATTTGAATTGTTACCATACGTCAATTCCTTGCAATTCTTGATAAGGTAAATATTTTAAATTTAACGTTGGCTCCATAAAAGCCCAATCGTACCGTGGATTCAACTCGGCTAAATGTCTTTTATATTTTGAATTGTTGATTTTATAGATTTCAAAAACTTGCTGATTTATGTTACTTGAATAAGATGCAATCTTTGTAGGTAAATCTATAATACTGTATTTTTCTTCTAAAACCATAATTAATTTACTAAACCTTTTACTAATACGTCCGTGGGAACACGTCCGTACATACATGTTAAATTTAACGAAATATAAGAAGGATACGTCTTTTTTCCGTCCAAAGTTACGGTTGGTGTGCCAAAACTTAACGTAACCCCCTGAATTAACACATTTTCAATTCTTGACGAATAATTTCCCTCGTCCTTGCTACCAAAATAGACAATGCAATTTTTTGTAACTTGTTCGGGAATTACAACTGTATAAATTTCTTTACTTGCCGTGTGAAGGTCAAAACCGGTCGTGCTCGATATAAAACCGATTAAATTTGCAGCGCCCTCTGTTGTAATACCTGCTAAATCTTTAATATACTCACTCGATGCCTGTGTGGATGCAGCCTTTAATTTTGATAAAGCATCTGCAAGAGATGCCCCCCGAGCGGGAAGGCAAATCTTTGCTAAATTCTGTAAAGGTTTCGTGAATGAATCAAGCCCCTTTTCAGGAATTAACGGTAATACACATTCAATAGTAAATGTTACCGGCTGCATTCCCATAAAGGCGTATTTTAAAGAATAATCGAAAAACGGCGCAGTGTTCAAAATTCTATTTAAACCAAACGCTACCCCGACGCTTGAATTTCCAAATTGTAACGCGTCTTGCATGTTACTTTGTATTGACAAATTATAACCATTTGTGCAAACTGCATCAAATCTATAATCTTCACATTTTATAACAACATGCCACGCATTTTTATATGATTGTCTTATCTTCATTTTTATAATATAGTTACATTCCTATATTCTTGAAACTTCCGTAATTATTTGTAATATAGGTTGCATTTGAATTTGACACATTATTTACAGAAGAAACAGGCTTATTTAACTCATCTTCACTTCCTAAATCAGGATCATCTTCTAATAAATCTGGAACGTACGCAGGAACCTGCTGGGCGTCAACACCGTAATCACCCGGCTCAACCTCTTTAGGTTCCAAATCTTTAATATCCGTTTTTGCATTTATTGGCTCAATTACTGGTTTTGTAATATTCTTTAAAACTTCCAAATGCTTATTTATATCAGCAACCGGGTCAATTTTAACAGTACTACGTAAACCATGCTTCTCCTCTAATTGTTCCAAAGATAATGGAAAGTTTTTACCTAATACCACACTTTCAAAAGATTCAACAGGTTGCCCAGTAGCATTCTGGTGCTCAACATACCTTTTATAAAAATCTTCAAAACGTGTATCATTCTGCAAAGATGCCTTATAATCATTAGCCTGCTTTTCTACCAAACGATCTAAACTATTTTTAAGCTCCTTTTGACTGTCGGTGTTTTCTTTTGTTGCTTCCGTGTTTGCGTCAACAGTATCTCCAATATTTTGATCAAATTTCATATTGTCAAGAATTGAATCACCGCCTGTGAAGGGAGTGCCGCCGCCGGTCATATAACGCCCTACATTCGGAGCATTTGCTTGAATACGATCCCAATAATAAGCAGAACGAGCGGTATAAATATCTCTTACACCCCTTTCACGTAATTTTTTAGCAAAAGCGACCTCATATTTTCGATTCCCATTTTGTGCTATTTTATCATATCCCTGACCAGTTTCAATATAATTTTGCTCCTCAGCAGAAAATAACGTACCATAAGCATATTTGCCCCTTATTCCCTCTAATTTGTGAATAAGTTGCCGCGGTGAATCTTTAGTAATATCAACCTCCCAATGGCCTGAAATCATAGCAATTTTTGCTTTTGCATAATCCATCGGACTCTTAAAATTCTTAAAAAATGGATGAGATTTTTCAACTTTATCCCCGGCCTGTCTACCTTCTGATGGATTCTTAGTTGTTATATTTCCATAATTATAACTACCAATAATTGCTTGACCACCCCCCGTCTCCTGGACGTCCATTGCAATAAGCGTCTGGCGAATGTCATCTCTTTTAACACCTGCTTCATAATATACACGATCCATCATTCGCACAAAATCACCAAATTTATTTTTTGGGAAATACCCTGGTACACCACTATAAGGATGACGCGTACCCGTATATGCTGACGGATCTAAATTTGGAATCGTTTGCTGTGAGCTTCCCCCGCCAAAGCCATTAGAGGCGCCTATTTCGGCTCCTGTGTACCCGGCGGCACTTTTCATCATTAGCATTTGTTGATTGTCATACGAGCCGCCGGTGGACGTGTGGGAGGAGCTGGAAGCCATTGGCTCGGTAGAGGTGCTTAACAAATCTCGACGCATTATACCAATACCCGGTTGAGATTGTATATTATTGCTAAAATCTACACCGGCTTCATTTTTTTCCTGAACACTCGCGTAAGATACAGGCTTTAACAAAAAATCAGGATCTTTTGAAACATCTATTATCGCAGAAGCCTGTTTTTTCATATTTTCAGTAATACCACGCGGATATTGTGTATTTGTGTATCTTTTTGCTTCAACGTCACTGTTAAAATACTTTCCATCATGCGGAACGAATTGGGCGTACATTCCATCTGATTTAACCAAAACAGTGTAATCTAAGATAGTTGCATTTTTTGCAACTTCTTTAGAAATTAAATCACTTAAATTACCACCATTACTTGCGTATTTTCGTGAAACATTGTTAAACATGTTTGTTAAAAATACAGTACCGAAACTTGCTCGCTGGCTTTTTGAAGCATTTATAAGCTCTTTTAACACACTTTGGTCACCGGCCTTTACCCTATCCTTCCGTTTTCCTAAAAAACTGTGAAGAAATTCAGTAGCTTTATCCAAAAGATACAATTTCTCCTGCTCCTTACTGGCTTCAGCAGCACCGCCAACAGCGGTTACATATCTATTATCTAATGGTGTATAATTCAAAAGACGCGGAAAAAAGCCTTGAGGTACTATATCTTTCTTAAAAGCAACTTCTTTTCCATTAACATTTAAATAGTAGTTTTTTTCATCCTCGCGCGTTGCTTTGTAAATTTTACCATTATACAAAACATTTGCGGAATTTTTAATACCTACTCTCCACCCGGACGATTTTCCACTTTCGCTCATTTCATCGCTATATGAAGCCTCAAGAGCATTTGACACACTTTTACCATATTTAAAAGGTGCCATAATCTGGAAAGGATTCGGAAATTTCGAATCTCCAACTAATTCTGAAGGTTGGTCAATTTTACCGTTACCACTCTTAAAAAGTTGTGGAAAATGTGAAGTTAAAAAATTTGAAATAAAATCAATTTTTCTCGTAAATAAGGAGCCGGTTACTGGATCATGTACTTTTATTTCTTTTATAGCACCTATTGACAAACCTATCTGAGTGACAACTTCACCAACTTTTGACACAACTTCACCTAAAGATGCTACAATTTTGCTACCTAAACCGTCCATACCTCCTAAAAGGTCGGATCCTAATCTTTTCAAAAGATCCCAAAAGAAAGCACGCCCCTTTTCAGAAAATAAGGAGGCGGCAAACATAGCCCCTAAACCACCAAGAGCAACATTTTCAAAAGCTGGTAATTTACCTTCTTTTAACTTTTTTAAGTTTGTTACTACACTATCAAACCCATGTTGAATTGCATTCTGCACGGACGCAAGAGTCGCTCCCGGTATTCTTGTTAATGAAGCAAAACGAGATGAAACAGAATCTAAAGCGCTACCAATCGCCGAACCAATACGACCCGGACGAAAGTTAATACTCGGCATTGAAATACCTCTTAAATTAGGTAATTTCATACCTCGTAAATTTGGTAATTTTAACGAAGGAAGCGACGAACCAGAATCCTGCTCCAGCTGCTCTTCTTCACTTAAATTTACATTTTCTTGATTTTCTTCATCTATTACTTCCTCGTATGGAATGTTTATGATCGTTTTGCCGGTTTTTAAATTTTTGTCTTTCAAAAATTGGTCTCGCAGATCCTTAACTCTTAAATCTTGCTTCTTTTTTGCAATAGTTGTAACTTCACGTTTTTTTGGTAATAATACATCACCGTACGGGGAAATTGCCGTGCCTACATCATTAATCTTTTTGGGTAAATTATTTTCTTTACCAATAACAGCTGGTACTCCACCATAAAGATCATTTAAGTCAAGAGTTGCTAATTCCGAGCAAATAGCTAAAATTTGAGCTAATTCTGCACGACCTTTCGAGATATTTTCATTTACAGAATATACACTTCTATTAACATCATCGAATATCTTAACATTATTTAATGTGCTAAATGTACGTAAACTAACAGCATTTTGATATTCTACATCTTTTCTGTTATTTGGATTATCGCGTAAATTAATTAATTCACGTACACTGTCCAAACCTAATAAATTTATTTTTTCGTAATTTGTATTTAATGCCTTATTTACAGAATCAGTTAAAACATTTATGGCGTCAACAGATTTTGCGATTTCTTGAATAAGTGAATTTATCTCAAAAGTCTGATCGGTTTTCGCTTTTTCATACTTGGCTACCAAACTCGTCAAACTTCCCAAAGATTCATCAATGGCTTTTTTTGATGTTTTATTTTCAACATTTAAATTATGCTGCATAACAGCGTCAAAACCCTTAATTAAGTCATTTTGACTCTCTTTTTGCATTTGTACAAAATCGCCAAAGGTTATCAAATCTGATAACCTTTGCGCTTTATTTAATGAATCTCTATCACTGTATTTAACAATATTAGCCATTTGAGTTTTGTTTGGTTATATGAGCATTTAGAGCGTCAATATATGCAGAATATTCTGGTAGTGTGAAATTCATAAAATCACTATATCCCAAATATTTTGATAATGCTACATGGTTTGCAATTACTTTAGTCATGTCAAAATCTAATAAACTACCATCTATTGGATAATTAACTAATAAATCTCTTTTACATTTATCACATGTTACCCTGTCCGAAAGGCTTAAACCATGTGGATAAAATTCTTGAAAAGCAATTGCCATCTGGACGACCGTAAATGGTAAATCTAATACACTTTCAACTTTTTTAGGATCTAACGAATCGAATAAGCAAACAGATGTTAAGGCTTTCTCCTGTATTAACTGATAAGCACTTTGTGGCTCTTCCTTATTGTCTAAATCAACATCATTTAACACATCAACAGTATATTCCGAAATGTCAATAAAATCTTTTGCTGATAAATAACGAAATCGATAATGCCCCCCGGCTACATCTCTTTCAACAATTGCAGGGTACTCTTCTTCACGACTTAACCTAATAGGCTCAACTAATGTTAAATCAATCGCACCTTTTATGATTTTACCACATTCACATCTAATGGTATATTCGAATTTGTTAAAAGTCATCGAAGCGACACCAATCATAAATAAAAATTGTAAATCGCTCAATGTTATTTTTTCTAATTCTGCATTTGTTGTATCTCGAACAAATTCAGACATTCGAGTTAAAGAATATTTTGAATAATCTCTAACTTTATTTAATACTGATAATGTGGGAGCCTTCATCTCAACAGAATAAGTCCCTAATAAACCATTTGAAGGTACGTAAACTTTCATAAAAACTAAATATTTAACGGTGAAGGAAATTTTGGAACACTCGTATCGGGTGTTTTATCTTCTATTTTAAAATCAATATCTTCAAAAGCAAAATTAAATGAATATCCAGCCAAACCGGCTGATGTCTGAAAACCGCGACGCATCGGACGCTCCATATAACAATTCACAAAAGTTGCTGTAAAGTTAGAAGAAAAATTAAAAATAACACTATGTTTAGGAACTTTTGTAATATCGAAAAGACCATTATTCAATTGAGACTCGTAACATTTCCAAAGATTTTTTGTAATTTCCTCAGTATTAAAATCCCAGTAAGAAATTGACATATTTTGAAAATCTTCAATATTCGGAACTACTCCGCCCTTCGTTTTATCATATTTAAACGTAATATCCGGCCCAAAGTCTGAAACATTCTGAATTGTTGGAATTTCATAAATACCCTCCCAGTCCAAATAAACGTCAAAATGGTATTGGGGCTGTGCACCGTAACCTTTGCGCAAAGCCTCCATTAAAATTGTTTTCTTTTGGTTAAATAACGCAGGTATGGTAGTCGCACGATCTATCATACCCTTTAGGTTTTTTAACTCACCATCTAAAACACTGGAATAAATATTTTGAAATTTGCTATTCATGTTAATTTGGTAGCAACTGCTAAAATTGTTGAACGTACCACATGACTATCTGCCGGGGTAACTAATTCAACTATATTATTATATATAATATTTAACGTTCTTTCCATGTGCTGCGTCGGTGTACTCATATTATAAGTCATTGACGAATAATTCCTAACAAAACAATCTTTTAACACTGTTACCGATGAAGAAGGTATCGATTGCTGTATAGGCGTTATATACATATCAAAAAGAGTGTTAAAACTAATCATTTGATGTAACATTGTCATCAATGTTTCAAATTTAACACCGTGCGACGCACTTTCGTAAAAAGTAACAGGTATTTCTCCGGCTGTCTTAATATTGTATAAATCCGGAATTAACAAACTATCACCTTTGTATGGTATTTCCAAAAATGACTGCTCTATCGAAGGAAGGTTGAAAGTTTTAACTAATAACGCTGATAAAGGTATTCTTGGAATTAGGCAGATAAATTCATGGGTGGTAGCAGGCATGCCACCACCCAGACCAACAGATTGAAATAAATTAATCTTCCTTGACATATTAAATATGTTAAGAAGGAGCGAGAATGTTAATACGTAGGAGGCGACGTCTCACTATCAATATCCTGAATCCAATCGTAAGAAAACGTAATATTCCATAACCAATGTTGAGTCGCATTCGATGCACTTAAATTAACATCTGCCGGCCCAACCATGAAAGCACCCATCAAACGCCTTCCAAACAGTTTTTCAGAACCATTAACATCACCGTTCATTGTACGCGCGTAAACTTCTATATCCATTTTATCACGCATACTCCAAAAGTGAAAAGTACCAGCGTCCTGCGTGTACATGGTGCGATATAACGCCATGTAAGCATCCCTAACTTTCATTAACTCTCCCTCTGGCATGGTACACTGCCACTCCCCACCGTTTGTAGGTAATGAAGGAAATTTAACACGCTCACCCTGAAAGTACTCCGTGTAATTTTGCATCCTTTCACTCGGGAACGGGAACTCAGTTGCTAAAATTTGAATATCCTTTAATTTAGGAATTACAACAATAGCGTTATGAGTATTTAACGGATGCCCAATCTGACTTGTAAAAGTTGATAATTTATGTGACATTGTAAAAACTCTTATTATTTAACTTGTAATAACTCAGCATTAACAGTATCATCGAAAGCAGAAATCTTAATTCTGATTTTTTCGATCAACGAAACAAAATGGCAGAAAATATCAATATTTAAGATTCGCTTGCCATTTGTATCAATATCCCTGTTATTAGCGTCGTTGCAACGGACGAACGAGTCTGGATTCAAGGCACCGTCTGCAATTAACCTATTTAAATCAGCCTGAATGTTATTTTGCACCATTGTACGCTTATTTGCAGTGTTACCCGTGTGAAGGGCGTCCATTGCAACCTCATACACATATCTTAAAATACGTTGAGTAACACGAGTCACATTTGCTTTTGCAAAATAACTTTCTTTTCTTGAATACATTGTGTTAAAACCCCAAAGGCGCGGCCCGTTAATAGAGTTATAAATTCCGTTAATACCCAACTTACTCATTCTCATTACCTCTTTTTCAGTAAAAGAACGGAACAAAGTCGTACGGAGCGAACCCCAAGAACGGCCGGACGGTACCTGGTTAACATTTACTTGATTTGCTACATTTGCATAAGCACCTGCAAGGAAACCAATACCATTAGTAATATAAGTAATACCACCTAATTTAAAAACCTCACTAATGCAGTGAAAATATGTATTTTTTTCGCCAGCAATAGAGTCGTAATAATTTTTAACTTTTTCCTCACTCCACTCAGCGGCCGTCGGATAACCCACCAGAGCACAGCAATTTAACCTTTCTTCAGCAATTTTTGCAACTAAAGAGGCTTCCGTCGCACTCGTCGTGCCCGGGTCGATGAAAATCGAAGCTGTTGACATTTCTAAACTGTCAAAATATTGTGTGTAACCTTGACACACTTTTTCAACTGTTAATGCCGTTCTTGATTCTTTAGTAATTTCAATTACTTTTTCAGTCGTAATCGTTGCAAAAGCAGCGTTAACTTTTTCATAATCAAACTCAGCATCGAAGTATTTAGTAGCTTTTAACTTACTTACAATATCCCAGTCCATGCCGTCTACCGTACGACCCTTTGCAATCGCCCCCACAACCTGAATAATAGGATACTCAGTATTATCCTGCTTTTTAGTAGCCATTAACGTTACTTGAATATCCGTATCACCAGCAACAGCAGGAACCGGTAATTTAGCAATCTTTATAGAAACTTTCTTATAAGCGTTATTGTAAAGATCTGGTAAATCACCACGGTATTTTAACGTAATTACACCAACAGCATCCGTCGCCTCAGCCATTGACACTTCTTTGATTCTATCTGCTACAATATCTGTAGCTTTGATAACACAAGCAAAACGTTCCGTGTCCGTTTCTGGAATACGCACCACCTCAACCATAGATAAACCACCCATGAAAGCGCGATAAGCATTTATCCAAGAATCACTCATTTTAACACCATCTAACAAAGGATACATATCCAAAAAGGTGTCAATATCATAGTAACCGATTTTGCTATCTACACCCCACGGATGGGTGATGCAAATTCCTCCAACGTCTAAACCGGACTGTTTGGAGTAATCTGTTAAATCTCGAAAAAGAATTTCAAAATTACTTCTCATTTTCCTTATTATTTAATGATTTTTTTATTTCCTTAACTAAGTTGCTAAACTTTGCACGATTCTGCTCGTTTAGCATATTTTCATATTCACGCAAATTAAGAGTCTTAAACTCTTCAAGCGTTACAACTTTATCTTCTTTTAACGTTCCGTAATACTCTACATAATCTTCATTAATTCCCTTAATTATTCTATAATTAAAACCGGGTACAAATGCAGAAGTCGCGTAATATGTTTCTTTTTGTAAAGTGTAAGTTTCTGAAATCTTTCCAAAAACAACCGATATAAACGCAGCCTGTGAAGGAGATAGACCTAAACCTAATAATTTTTTGACTAAATCGTCCATAAACTTATCTTTTCTAAATATATAAAAACAAATTAACTATTTGTAAATTATTTCGTAATTCGTCTTGCTCGCCCTTTCCATAAATTGTCTAATTCGTACCATTTCAATAATCGGTAAATCTAAAACTTGTAAAATTAACAATCTGCACTGAAAATAAAAAGAAACAGCACGACAAGCTCCACGTGTATCAAAATTTGACCTATCCTCGTCCATTGTTAAATCTACAAAACGCAAACCGACCTTAAAATCATCATCACCAAACCAAGGAAATTTAACATAAGGATTGTCATTGTATAAAACACGGATATAATCTCGGATACTTATCATTTCTACACCCCGCTCAACAAATACTTTTAACTTATACACAAAGTCCGCAGGGTAAATTTTACAACCTTTTAACTCTGAATCGTCCTCAACAGATACACCCCAAACAAAGTTAAAACCTGTTTGATCTTCACGTGTGACTAATACCGATGGATATTTGATACTTTTATCACCCCACTCAAACGATTCTTCACTTTTCGCCCAAACTACCTGCCGAACATTTGGAACTAATAACGGAATATAAGACTCGGTAAGGGCTTTATCAAATAAATCTTGCTGACGTATAATTTGCATAACTTAACCTGCATAAACTAAAACATCTTCACCTATATCAGTATATAACGCCTCCTGCTTTTTCCTAAAATCTTCCAAAGACGATAAATCAATATCACCCTCCTCAGTATTTAACTTAATACTCGTTAAATAGGAAATTTCTTTTGCAGCCATTTTTTCCAAAATATAAGCCTTTACATACTGCCCACGTATTCCCTTGATTTTGTCAATTTCTTCTAATTTAACACTTCTTGCATAAGTTACGCGTGAAGGGAAATACCTTAAATATAATAAACGTAATTGTTTATCATAATTCCATTTCACATATCCATTGCCCTGTGAGTACAATTCCAAAATAACGTTAAGAATCGCCTTCGTACCCTCTGGCATAGTATATCTCATGGTATTTACAGTAATTGTCTCAATTATCTGTAAATTATGTGAAAGGTCGTCTAAGGCTAATTCTACCAAATTATTAATATCTGCTAAATTTGGATCTCCCCAAATAGATATAGCTTTCGGTAAAGGATATTCTAAAAATAATTTATCTACAAACGTCATATTTCTAAAAATAAAAAAAATAAGGCGAGCGATTTACCCGCCCGCCCTATTTGCACTCAAAAACAATATATAAACGAATTAAATATTAGGATCTAAGTCCATCGTCACGACTGCTTTCGGTTTGTCAAAATGATTAGCAACCATTGACACAAAGCCCTCCTGAACGGTCGCGTTAATTACAATCGGATCCGTGGGCGCAATCGGCAAATAAACACCCATATAATACGCAGCGTCGTACCACTGAGTGCCCCTATATGTCATAAAGGCTTTATTATCCGGCAACTGATTATCATAAAATACCGTATATCTGCCAATAGAACCATGCTCGCGCGGCCCGAGGAATCCCGTATCATTACCACCCTCAACAGGCTTATAATTTCCTAAAATTGAATCAAAATAATTAATCCAATTATTACCAGCTACAATAACATTTCCTTGCATACGGCCGCTCTCAACAGCAACCTTCATAGAAACATTATTTAACTTCTTGAGGAAATCTTGAACCTTAACATCCAGAGCAACAGCGGGTGTTGATAAAGGTGAAATCGTCACATTTCCACCAGCAGCATTACTGTACATATCATCCAAAATAAATCTAACTTGATGATCGTACATTTCATTTAACACACGGGTCGTAACGTCCTCCTGAATGCCGGTGCCGAATTGTGTCTTTCTCATAAAGTCTGCAAATACAGACCATTTTGCAGAAAGTAACCACGGAGTCGCTGTCATTTGGATACGATCAACTTCCTCAACTAAAGTTGGGATATTTTGATCGGTTGCGTTTTCGATGTTCCAAACATACGAAGCTACTACCTTCGTCGCGGTCGTTCCATGTACCGTAATAATACCCGTAACTACATCAACATCAACAGTGGCGCCGCCGCCGGTAAATGTAGCCTTTGTCCCTGTCATACCCGAGAAAACGCACGTTTTTGCAGTACCATCTGTTACCACAAATTTGGTCTTTGCACGCTCGAGATCACCCATTAAAATATCTTGATATTTTAAAGCGCCCTCTAAATTACCCGAAGAAGTCACTAAATCACCAGGATTATTTAACTCTTCACCGAAAACGTGTCCGGTCGGATATTCGCCGTAAATAATTCGACTTCCTTTGGGATTCTCAACAATATGACCCTTGCCTACACGTCCCTTTGCAGTGCCGGTTTTTAACGTAGATCGTAAAATAAATGCTACATCTTGATCCATATCCTGCACGGAAATCAACTTCTTTAAAGGGAAGTTTGGATACCAAGCATTGTAAAGCGGCAAAACATGAGGAACAAACGGACCAAAGCTCGGGGTCGTCATTCCCATACGGGTATCCGAATCTCGTACTTTAATAGGCTTTGTGATATATTCACCAAAATTCCGTAAAAGACCCGACTGAACCTTTCGATCTGCAATCTGCTTTAACTCTTTGCAAGCATAAGAGTAGCTCCCACTAAGTCCTTTATCGCTCGTTAAATATTTTTCAGAATCTGAAACCTTATCGAGTAGGTACTTATCTACATCAAAATTTTTTGAAATTTGAATATTCATATTTTGTATAATTTTTCTATTTGTTAATCTTCATCGCCGCCTTTTTCAGCCTCCTCGGCCTCACCTTCCATATTATAGGCCACAGTTGCTAAAATTTCTACAACATCGTTAATTACATCAACAGGCTCCTGATCGCCAATTGCAAGCTCTTCCTTTAACGTTTCAATACCTTCTTCAGCAGAGTCGCTAAACGCACGGACTAAACGCAGACGACACCGACGACGAGCGTCCGAGATGTTTTTGGAATCATTAACATTTTCATTTCTTAATGGTTTACGTCTGCTAACAGTTCCACGTCTTTTATAACTATCCTGCAACTTTTTTAACTTAAATCTGCCCCTTGCGATCATTTTATCAATAATGCGTTGCGTGTCGTTTTTTTCTGATGTTACAAAAACACCACGCGCCCCATTAATAGCATCCTTAATCTTCATAATTTATTAAATTTTATTGAGTTTTATTATGTTTCGTTTTTGTCTATAACAATATATAATTGTTAAAAAGAAATGCGAGAAAAAACATTTTTTAGCTCCGACATTAAAGAGTCCATATCCTTAATAAGCCCTGTTTTATGTAAATTATCTACACACTTATCGCGCTCACCGTACATGGAAACTAATTCAGTTAAATGCGATAAAATTTTTTTGGAATCAGTTACTTTAGTCATTCTTAACGTTCCAAAATTTGGACGCCTTACTATATCCCACGTTATAAATTCGTAACCATCAGTAGGAATATATGGACTAACAGAATCTGTTAACATATCTCCATAACCACGCGTGGAAACACCCACAGGAACATTAACATCTACCAAAGCCTTCAAAATATTTCCCAAAGGCGTGTTAAGAATACCAAAACACCCGTACGGGTTATTATCCTTTAATGTAACACTTTTTACAAAATGTGAGGCTTTATCATACGGGGTAATATCATAAGCAATATCGTCCTCCGGGTGTTCAATAGTTCCTAAACATTCGCGAGAGGCTATTAATTCCTTAACATTTGGCCTACTTAACACTTCTCGCCAGAAATCAGCCTTATAACGGTACCCATTAGGAGAAACCACCTCCGACTCGGATAAAATACCACCTATTATTGGGATATTTTCACCTGACTCAGATGTTATCGAATCTTGAACCCTAAATTTTGTCCTATAAACAGTTTTTACTAAATCCATTGATGCTGCGTTTGTTTAATATATAAAAAATAAGTAAACTGATCATAAAATATTATATCCGTTTTCGTTCCGTTCTGGATAAACTAATAAACGCTGTATCGAATCGTTAAAACGATTTACAGGTGCCGCGCGCGAAACTGTGTATAAAACACCCCCTATAATAATCTGATCATCGTGATTTAACAAACGTGGTAAATCTGTGGATGTTAAAAAAACAACAAAAGGCTGCTTTTCTAAAATATCCGTTAACGTATCCTCGTTATCCATAAGGAAAGAAGCCTGCAAATATTCTGGGTCGGCGTATTTTGAAATTAATAGCAATTTTTTCATTCGCTTCTCTTCCTTAACATAAGTATCACGATAGTGATCATATTCTTTTTTGTTAAAAATTAACTCGCCCTCCTGACTCAAAGCGTGAAATTTTATGCGTATATCCCCCATAACACGCCTAAAATTATTTAAATGCTCTACACGGGACGAAATTAACCCCTGTTTAACAGCTATTGACGGCATCTTCCTTTCTATTAACAGTTCTTAATCTTGCACTCTTATCTCGATAACCAGCATTTTTAGCATAATAATTCGTAACACCCTTGCTAATCTTTCGAGACGTTAATGCCTGTTTTGATAATGATTTACTTTTTTGCATTTTCTTTTTTTACTCTTCTTGCATTTTCTACCGAATCCTTAACAATACCAGCAGTTTTTAATTTTTTAGCAACTGTATTCGCTATAAACGGATAAATCTGTAAAACAACGTATAAATGTTTGCAAACGTAACCGCGCTGGGAGGGTTGCCTAACTTTTGGATACCTATTTTCACGCATTAAACCATAACCTTGTCTCCAAGCATAATATTTGTATCCCCAATAATGCCACGCAGGACACGTGCAGCTAATTTTTAATGTTGAATTACGTAAAGCCTTATCTAAACCTTTCGTTGCTAATACAGGACTCATGCCCCTTAATTTGGCTTCCTTTTTTTCTGCTGACAATAATTTGCTATTTGCAACCATTGCTCGCATATATTCCATATCTTGATGTTCCTGTAAAGATGTTATTTTTATCCTTTCTTCATAATATACACCTTTTCTGGTCGCCGAAAGAGTTTTAAATATTAATTCAGATTCATCATACTGTATTGACACTAATTGCGTGCCCGTCAATTGACGAGCACGCTCCGCTACACGTAAAAATTGCTTTTCACTGAGTAAATCTTTATACCTTTTTTTACTTTGCATAAAATTCTACTTATGTTAAATCTTCATTATTATCGAAATTTAACTCTTTTGACTCCGAACCTTCGTCTATATTTGGCAATTGTGGGAGGTCTGAATCATCGTCTGATTCTAAATCATTGTTATTAAAAGTATTTATTCCCAAACCATCATTTCCTATCTCAGGCTCCTCGCCGTCCTCATCACCAAAATGTACTTTTAACGCTTCTTTCATTTTTGCTACCCAATTGTCAACAGATTTAACATTTGTAGTTGCAGAAAATAACGTTTGTACAGAATCTAATAATTTTAACGCGGTTTGAAGATCCTCCGACGAGGAGAAAAGCTGCCAAGCCGTGGATGTGAAATCAGTCGAAGAATTTAGAGCATTTAACAGTTCATCAGTTTCTGAATTTGGGATTCTTGTTAATTTGTATTTTAAGTCAGATTTTACCAAATTAGGTATATCTTGAACGAACTTATTAACCGTATTTTCAATTACAGCAGAAATTGACTCTATTAACTTAGAATACCTTAAATCAGAACGAATAAGCGATACAGCCGTATCACCTAAATTTTGTGTAAAATCGGCGTAATTCTTGGGAAATCTTAACCCCATGAATAATTTGGATAATACGTAATCTAAATCTGTTAAATTACCTATATCCATATTCGGAGTATGTTCCTTTATGTCAATATTTCCAACTCCTCTATTTGTTAAAACTACCGGTATATCATCATTGAAATAATCATTAGATGTTAAATCGATAGATTCAGCATTAATTTTTCCACTAAACTCATTAACCAAATTTTGCTCATCATCACCTTGATGACGACCAACCTCTACCTGCGCGACCCTAACAATTCTTAACTGTGATCGCAAACGCTGTATTTGTTTCTCGATAAATGCTAAATCACGAGCGGCCTGTAAAGCATTTTTAAATTGTATGCCTACCGGCGTAATTCTTAATAAGTCAGATGATAACCCATTTATTTTTGTGGTTTCTTCACTTAAACAACTTTTATCATAATATACAAAACAGAGACAATCACGAAGCCGCTTCTGATCTTTATCAAAAACTATAAAATCTAAATTCTTATCCAAATAAATGCTAACCTCACCTAAATAAGGATAAAAACTAAAGTCGCCCGTCTTATCGTTAAAAATTGTCTTATATACTGAAAAGCCCTGTTTGCATAAATCAGTGGCCGCCCAGCGGACTATGTTATTTAATGCTAATGTTAAATTATTGATTCGTTCACGTAACGAACGTCCTACTCGTTTGTGAGAGGACGCAAATAACGGCGCCTTACCGATGCAAACGTCGTCAACAGTCATTGACACGATCGTGTCTAATAAGCCCGCCACAGAGGGCGGGATGGCGGCGTCGTCCAAATTATTCCCAACGGTACTTGTACCTCTTAACCCATCGCCCGGCCGCCGCCCTGTTCCGTTTATAGTCCCAGTTTGTACATCATACTCACCCGGCTTTCTTAACATATTTAAGTTAACACCGAGCCAACGCATGATGCTGGAGCCTAAACCCTCTATTCTGTTCATTTTCTAAAATATTATCAAAAAGCGCTTAATAACCGCGGCGCCGGCGCTCTAACTCAATACGGATCCTGTCCTCGCGCGTTAACAAACGCTCCTCCAAAAGTGAATTTACCTTAACAACCGATGTAAGATTACCCCGGCGGCGGTTAAGTTCATTCCGAATCGCTATCTCCTCAGTTGTGAAATTTCCAAAATTTGGAATCTTGGGAGGAAAATCATCATTAACATTTTTAATGTTAACCTTTCCAGATGTTTCTAAAATATCTATACTTTGAAAATAAACATTGTTTTTAGATTCGTCTTCTTTGATTTCTTTAGTATTTTCACTTACTTCTTCTGTAGGCTTTTCGTCTTCCTTAACAGTTTCTTCTACTTTTTCAGTAGCTTCTTCCGAAGGTTTTTCCTCTTCTTTCAAATTGTCAATTCTTTCAAAAATTAACTCTTTAACTTCTTCACCTAATTTAAGACTTACCCTATATTCGGTATCCGAGCGCTCAACCTTAAAAAGTGTATAATCATCAAGGTTTGGAATATCTAAATTTATAGAACGTGTAATCGGAAAACCTCCACCTGTTAACACAACGGACTTATCTTCAATATTATTAAATAAGCCAAATTTCTTAATATTTACTACTCGTACAAACATAATATTTCTTTATTTAATTTTTACAAATATATAAAATTTTACCGATAACCGAGCTTATGAAGCATTTTTATAATTTGTGATGAACTTACTACATTATAATCACTCTTTTTTTCAAATATATAAGAAGTGTTTTCTGTATAAACATCTGAAAGAAAGTATGCACCTACTAAAGATTGAAAAAGGTCATCAGAACCGCCCGCCGGCTTCACGACGCGCCTACGTTTTAAATCGTGCATGGCTGATTCGATTTCTTGATGAAGCTCTCTAATATATAACATATCAAAAGAACCATCAACAAGTCCTTTCATCCAATGTAAATGGAATTGATCAGAACTATCAATCGATAACCTAATATCCTCTAAATTTAACATTTCGGCTACCTCCTGTCGTAAATATTTCGATTGAAAGTTATCAGTTCCAAAAGCCTGTATATCTACATGACCACCGATAAATTGCATAAAATTGAAAATTTTAGAAATACGGGTCTCTCCCGGAGGAGCCGGAGGATTGATTGAAAGTGTGAAAATATGTGTATGTTTTCTAACTTTTGCAGTCGAATCATTCCGAACGCATGAAAAACCACCCGGGTCGCCCGTTAAACTTAAATCAAAAAAGAATGAATGCGGGCGCTCTGGATATTGTATATTTTCAACATTAACAAATTCTTCTAATTCTATATCGTCCAAATTTGACAATTCATAAGAAATACCATCAAACCAGCCCGAAGGATTCGCCCGGTAACTACTTCTAATAATTTCAAGATTCGTAACAAACCTGCCCTCTACCTGTGTGGGAATACCAGCATGATTCTGTAAACCTAAATTAAAATTAGTTAAAAATACAGGTCTTAACGTTTCTGGAACTTCTATAAAATATTTGGAATATACCTCCGGCAAGTCTTCCAAAGAGTTAAAACCCATGCGACGTATTAACGTTTCTTTCTCTTTTTCATTTTCAACAAATTGTGGAGAAATTGTTGATGTTCCTATAAATGCAGTAAATGTTTCTTTTGAGTAATTTTCAGGATGTATCTTATAATTAACAGACGTTACAATAGCCGCCCGCGGATTATTTGATACAATCGCTTTTCTTTTTTCAGTAAAAGAAGTTTGAAAAGATGCTGACGAAACCAAAATCGCAAAAGCCTCTGAACCATCTTTGCGCATAAAACGCGTAATTTGACGGTCTATCAATTGTGAATAAAGCCTGGCTACATCTTCATATTGTTCAACAATTCCAGTACCTACACCGTTTCTGAAATTACTTTCATCAAGCAAAAAACCTATAACATTAAGAGATATTTGATGATTGTCATTTGACGCGGGAATAATACTAATCCCACGACTTAACCTAATTTCACTATCGATCTTTTTATCTCTTGGTGCATATTTTTGGAACCACGGGGAACGGTCTATTAAACGACGCATTACACCAAAACCAGAACGCTTCGCACTTGCTAAAGAAACGTTAAAATAAAGCACATGAAGCTCGGAAACTTGAGAGATCTTTAAATACTCAAATAGATTTGGAATTGTTAATAGTTTGTAAATTCTGTAAAGTGAATAAACAATTCCAAATGTTGTATTATGTGAAGTTATCCCATTTGCGCGGTACGCATGTGACCCCGGTACATTAACATCAAATAACTCTGCATTTCCGTTTTTTATTTCTTTAACACTTACTAATGTGAAATCTGGATTATTTGTAGTCCGTGCTGGCTTTTCTAAAACTAACAAAGATTCAGAAATGTTTGAATGTACACCCCAGGCGTTTAATATATATTTTGTAAAAAGTAGTATATCTTGAGTGAATTTCAAACCATACTGCCTTACATATCTTTTAACATCGATCTGTTTAATGTTTTCACTATCGTTAACTTCTAACCAATTATGTAATAAAGCCCTAACAAAGCCACACTGTATATCATAAGTAACATTGTATAAATAATTAATAACATTATCAACAGACGGTATATCGCCGAGAATCTCCTTTAATATGTCAAAATAGTATATTTTTTTACTATGCTGATCTAAAAAGTGTATTCCTTTCTTTTTCGCCCAAATGAATAATCGATCATCAGTTGAAGATCTTTCATAATAAGAATGACTGCTGAAATATGTAAAAAATAACCATTCTCCTAATATGTTAAAAAATTTCTCGTCGCGCTTGTTAGATAGAGCCGAATCGAAAAGATTAACTAATGTAGTTAAATCAACTTTTAATAAATCTCCCACTTCTATATTGCTGGCAGCCTTCCAGTCAAAACAACCTTTATTAACATTCCAAACTTTGTATTTATGATGTAAACTACATTCTAATCTCGTACCATCAGATAATTTTAACTTTTTAGTATCTCGAAAACCTGAATAATATCCAGATCCAAAACGTTCTAACAAATTTTCAGAAAACGAACGAAGTGTTAACGGATTAGTTCCGTCAACACTTCTTACAGTTACAAGATCTTTTAACCTTCTTAAACCTCTATCTGTTAAAACTACCGTATCACCAACTTGACACTTCCCACCTCCCAAAGAACCATCAAGAATAAGCTCTTCTGGATCTTTTAAAGAATCGCCTACTTTTTGCCAATAAGGATATAAATCATACATATTTGCATATTCTGGCGAAACGGCAAACTCACTAAATGATACAGGTTTTTGATAAGTTGGAAATAATACGTTTAACGAATCTTCAATTTTACTGTCTTTCATATTTATTGCAATTCAGGCGTATTGCCTAATTCTGTGATGTAGTTTCTTAATTTTTCCTGTTTTTCAGGCGAAAAACGTGAAAGAATATCAATAAGTGCTCTATCCGAATTTGTTAACGGATCTAACATGATTTTATCTTTACCAGCAAGCAGACGTCTTTTTGAATCAATTGTATCAACTTGAATTTTGATAGTTTTTGCATATATGTCAATAAGGATTTCTGGATCCATTGATGCTAAATATTCCTCATCCATTAACTTTTCACCCAGAACTTTACCTACCATTATAGATGCTTTTGAAATTCGCGATACAGCTACATCCAAAGCCTTCCAAGATGTTAACAAAGAATCCGCCATATCAACATTTAACATCCTTGAAATTTTGTCAATTTCAACAGGTGTTAAATCTCCTTTAACAAGGGCACGATATATTAAATCTTTAGTGGCTTCAGCATTTCCCTGTTCGTAACTTTTTTCAATAGTCGCAATCGTATTAACTTTTTCTTCCTTTTCCATAATTAAAACTTATCCCAAACTTTTGTAAATAATGTATATAATAGAACTTGTGAGTTTTTAATATCTTTGATATATTGTGGAACCTCTTTTAACTTCTTAAATTGATTCAAAAATATAAATAATTCAAAAGCCTCATCTTTACTTAAATGTAAATATTCGAACTTTTTATCACCGGTGATGTAGCTTGCATATTTATTCACAGACGGACACTCATGTCGTATTTCGTAAGTACTTGAAATTTCACCTTCTTTAACCTCATTTAACTCTACCTGATTGAATTTCGTCCAATGGTAGATGTTATTTGTCATATCATTACGTATAATTGTGTAAAGGAAAGTGAATGAATTTTTACTAATATCATAATATTTCCTTTTTTCAATTACTGCTGCAATTGCAGAATCTCTTAAATCTTCATAATAGTGACTATATGAAAATAAATGTTTATTAAAAATAAACCTAATTAAATCTTCTAACGCAGTCAAATGTAACCTCGTCATCTGATTATTAGGAACCGTTAAAACCTCTTTGAGTTTTTCAAAATCTAACTTTATCATTTTTTTAACATTTCTGCAAAAGCTCTTAAAACTATTTCCATACCCAACTCATCACCGAGAGCCTGCTGGACGTCTGGACGGTAAAAATACTGAAAAAAGGTAAAACCTAAATTCCGATTGTATAGCTTTTTTTCAAATTCACCTTTTCCCTGTAAACAATTATTTATAAAAACCGAAATAGTACGTCTGATGTCAAGAATTGGCCTTTGGAGTAATTTTGATAAAGAATCTTCAAAATCTTGCTTTTTCAAACAATCACGAATAAAAACACAAAAAGCACCGTACGATGTTGATACGGCGTCTTTTCCATATAGTGTGAAAAGGTCTAAAATAGACAAAGCGTCACGAACATGGCCGCCAGATTTTAAAGCTATATTTGATATACTTTGCAAATCTATATCAATTCCTTCTTTTTCGCAAACAAATTTTACACGCTCCTCAATAAGTGAAAAAGGTAAAGTCGTTAGCTCTAATGTTAATGAACGTGAGCGAATCGTAGGAAGTACGTCGCCCGTTGTCGCAAAGACGAAAGTGGTACCTGGGATACCCTCCTCTAAAGCCTTCAGGAGGGCGCTCTGGGCCGCTGTGGAGGCCGTGTGAACCTCGTCTAATACAATTACCCGGCGGCCAGAAGAAGGCGCGAAAGAGAGCGATTCTAATAGTCCACGGATCGATTCTATATTACCAACTTTTGTTGAATCAAACTCCTGATATTTTGAAGATCTTCCAGAAAGTACCTCTCTACATGAAGGACACGAACCATCACAAACATCTCCTGTTTTTTCGAAATCTTTACAAAATAAAGATCTTGCATATAAGCGAGATAAAGTCGTTTTTCCACAACCGTAATCACCTACTAACAAAATAGACCTAACAGGCAATTTGGACTTAGAAACACTTATTAACGCGTTTTTTGCAATATCTTGACCTAATACCTCGCTAAATCTGGACGGCCTATATTTTATTGCTAACATATACTAATTTTTGTTATTTATGAACTTTTTGAAATGTTCTAATAATCTCGAAGAACCACAAGAAAAACACTCATCGGAAATATCTTTACCAGAAAAAGGTACATATAAATAAACCTCTGCAAAAGTAATATATTTCTTATACTCTGCACCAATATTTAAGCCCGTTTTATCATTATCACAGCAAATAAACACCTTTTTAGAATTAGTTAGAAAACTGATTAAATGCTTCGGAGGGGAGGATGTCTTTCCTAATACATTTACATTTTTTGAGAATATTAATCTTGCCGTAAGAAAGTCGGAAACTCCTTCTGTTAAAATAGTTGTATTATTGTAAAAGTTAAAACTTGCTAAACCAATAACCCCGAAAAGGTCAATATTTGTATATCTTGAACCATCGAAAAAACGACTAAATTCAAAAATTGTATCATTCTCGAAATCACACTCTTTAATAGTTACCCCAATAGGGAGATCTTCTTTAATTAACGTTAATCCATATTTTTCGTATAAATTACTATTTTTCAAATAAAAACTCCAATGGTTTACCGTGTTCAAATTTTCCATAATGTTCTAATCGCCGTTTTTGAAAATTTACTCAGGGATAAAAGTATATATTTCTAATCTTTTAACTCGTTAATAATCAAAGATTTAGGTATAAATAACTACTTTAAACATTTTGCTACACTGATGTTCATTTTGTCTTTTTTAGCAATTTCTATATAAAAATATTCCCCAGCTTCACAGCCAGGGAATACCAAACTAAAAAATAGTAACGTGTAAAAATCCGAAAAAAGAACTTGCGATAACCAAATAATCTTTATTTTTGACCTTTTAACGAAAGGTAAACTTTTCCGTTTTCTTCATCAACCTGCTCATAACCTTCATTTTTTTCTAAAAATTCACTTGCTGATTCGGAATTATCAAACTCAAGAGCACTGGTCTCTTTACCATTAATATTCCTTTTTACAACATTTTCAGAATCATGTAGGGAGCTGATAAGGAAATCAACATTTTTAACTTTCGCATCTTCAACCTTTATTCCTAATTCTTTTCCAGCAGATAACACGCGGCGATAATTAAAAGATCTTAATTTAATAATATCTGAAAGAAGTGAAAAAGCTATAAAATTTCCTAAGGCGTAAGTGGATGCCGATAAATCATTAAGATTGTCAAATAAATTATCTAAACTCTCAACCAAAGATAAATATATTTGAGAAATTGATGCCTCAACAGGAGAAACACTTAAACCAGTAATTAAAGGAAAAATGTTAACTCCCATTGCCATTAAATAATCTTCATAATCTTTTAACAGATCAGCTATATTTCCGTAAGCGTATGCAAAACCATCTTTTAACACTCCTGGCGACGTGGATACTGACAATGAAAGGATAAATGAACTAATGTTAAATTCTGATGCAAAAATACGTCTTAAAATTTCTTCAATTGTTCCAAATTGTGGTACAATCTTATCTTTATAGAAATTTTGATAAGACGAAATATCAGTTGCTACACCTTCACTAACATTTGAATCTACACCGTAATCAAGAATTGAATCCCCAATGAAGAAGGTTTTATCCCTTCTATAAATTGGAAAACTGAAATCTGTGTTAATTTTACCATCTTTTATACTATATATCGCAGTTAGAGCATTCGAATTAACGCCTGTTGCTGTAACCAAAGGAACGGCCTTCTCATTAAACCAATTTGGTAAAATATTACTTGTTGCAATTTGTGAATCTGGTAGCTTCGCTTTTTCAATGTTAAAAAGTATTTTATTGTCTTTTATGTCAAAAGAAGCAATTAAGGTATTATCAACTTTTACCGTACCAAAATCAACTTTTAACGAGTCTAAACGCTTCCCAGAAAGTCCAATATATAACTTTTCGATAGCGTTTTTAACATAATCAACTACTCTATCCTTGAGAGTATTTGTTAAATTAATCTTTTTTGCCATTGTGTTATGTATTTATAGTTAAATTCTTTTTCGTAATAAAATGCAAATATCATCAAATTGAAAACCTAAACCATGCTCGATAAATGTGTATTGTATATCCTTAACATCTAATGCCAAAATAGCCTTTAACATATCTACCATCGCTCGCATTTCCCAACTCCCCGGACAATCGCCTATTAACTCATATTTATAAACCGATGATTTACTTAAATCGTTTGAAAATATGTTAATATTTAGATTGTTTGTGTTTACGTCTAAAACTAAAACATCTGACAAATAACTGAAATTTGAAATTGTCTTAATTAAGTCGTAAAGTGTATCGTCTTTGATTTTGCTAAATTGAGTGAAATTCAATAATCCTTTTACACTATCATTAAAAAAATCATCTATATCATCAAAATAAAATATTTGCAACTGGATCCTTCCTTCATCTGCCTCAAAGATAAGAAATTTCGAATCATCAGATCTCACTTTATGGAAAATTACATCTTTTTCACTTATCTTAAACAATGCACCGAGAAGGGTAACAAACTGAGAAGGAATTAAAGCGTCAAATTTTGAATTTAATGGTGAAGGGGCTGAAACAACGCAGGAATTTGTATTATAATAACACCTACCATCGTGGAGAACTAAACATTTATCCGTAGCATATCCGGAAAAAGTAAAAACAAATTGAAAATCATTAAAAACTTTAGATGCTACTTCCTTATCTGTTAAAATTCCAGCATTATTTGGAATGTTAAAAGTATCATTTGAGTTTAAATCTGTAAAATTGTTCGTATCTACATATATTAACTGACCTAAAACCTCTGTATGGAACGAATCGTCTTTTTTAACAAATAATACCTTTTCAGAAGCACTTGAGGTGATTTTTCTTAAACTTTCTACAAATATGTAAAATTGTGGTACTGTTTTGCCACTATGATTTTCCACAACCATACGCAGCTTAAAATTTCCCTGCTGATAGAAAAATTCAACCTCTTTATCATTTAAACACGTAACACGTACGTAAAAGTCAATTTTAGTTATAATCGTCTTTGTGAAAGGATATACCATACTTATAAAATTTAGTATATCTTTTTTCGAAAGCGATATATATTCGTTATATTCCATATCAATATATGATTTTTAATGTATTTTCTAAATAATCCAAAGTTCTCTTATCTTGAGTCACTAAACGTAAACTGTCCATAAGTGAATCTTCTTGAAGATTTATTTCTTGAATCTTTTTAACCAAATCTTCATAAGTTATATCCGATTTCTGAACCCTATCTAATTTATCCTTAAATAACAATTCTACCTGTTTTGCAACACTTATTGGAATTTCTGTATATGTTAAATCTTCGTTATTAACATTAATTGACAACATTACAGGGATTCTGTCAGAAGAATCTTCCCTAATAGCACGAGTAAAAGACCCTTTTCTTAAAATAAGTGATTCTCCATATTTTAAATCATCATGCGGAGTATGATCATGCCCCAAAAGTATAAAACTTTTATCTTTTGTTTGAATTTGATCAAAGCCAATATTCCATGTATCCGAGATGTTCAAAAAACCGTGTATTAACACAATTTGAGATTTTCCGCGCGTTATTACAGGAACTTCGGACGAAACAAAACAATCAGAGTACTCTTTTGTACCATTTAACAATTCTACCTTATTGCTCTTTGTTAATAAATTTAAGGATGTCTGATCTTTCCGAGCAAAATAATCGTTAAAAAGACTATCATGGTTGCCCGGAATTACTAACATAGGATATTTTAACTTTTCTAAAATATCCAAAACCTTAAATTTTACAAAATCTGTGACAGTTGGTTTATCGAATAAATCTCCACCATGAAGCAGGACGGCGTCTAATTCGTTGGTTTTGTTAACAACAAACTCTAATTTTTCTAAAAGATCCTCTAAATAATTACCCGTTCTAACATTTGAGGAGGAGGAAAAGTGCGTATCTGTAATATATGTGAACTTACTCATAAATTACTTAACTTTTTCGGATTTTCCATCGATTATGAAATATTCACCATCAACCATGTCGGTGGTAATTCGTGAATCATGGGTAACTAATAAAATATCCAAATTTAACGAACCACACAAACCTCTAACAAATTCTATAAAACGCGGTAAATCTCCGTCCCCTAATTGTGTAAAACATTCGTCCAGAAGCATGATTCTGCGAGCTTTTGTGCGAATTATTAAAAACAGGTTGAATATAAAAGATATTACAACGTTAACACCCCCACCATTACCATCAACTAAATCTGAATCACCGTCTGGAGTTCTTAAAATAAACTTACTATTATTTTCTACAAAAATTAAAGTGTAAGGTTTTAAGAAAATTGACTGCAATGCGATATTGCACATGGAAATACAGTCACCCATAGAGGCCGCGCACAAAAGAGGTAAAACGTCTTTTATAGCTTGTAAAGAGTTTATAACATCATCCTGCTCGGTGTGGATTTTTTCTATCTTATTTTGTAGAGATTCGGCACTTTTTATCAAATTATTATATACCGCCCCTAATTCGGATTTTTTTGATAAATAAGCCTGCACTCTTTTTGACAAATCAACCATAAATTCTACATATTTGAAGCCTCTAAATTTTCGTAGGATGTTAAAAGATCTTCCAATTCTTTGGTCGATTTCTCAATCGATACCTCTAAAGAAGAAATATATTCCTTCAAAAATGTAGTATTTAACTTATCTTTATCCAAAGAAAGCTCGGTGGCGAGAGTTTTTACCTTTTTTGACAACATATCGTACTCGGCTTCCTTTTTCGCTTTAACGTTTGTTAACTCCAAACGCAAAGACTCTATTTCCTTTTCACTATGTAAATCAATGTTACTTTTCATATATACGACTATTTTTAATTATTTAACTTATTTCCACAAAATGGACAAACTGAACTATCTAAACGAGTATTTAAATCTTTAATATCGTTTTTTAACTCTCTACCACGGTTAAAAGCATCAAGGATATAATTAACACCTTTTATCTTTTTACTTGTTTCTTGTATTATTGTTATTTTTCCAACTAAATCACCAAACAAAGATACGAACTTTTCTAATATACTGTGTTTTTCTAATGAGCTGGAAAGTGTTAAATAACATTCTTTTGAATGAATCGAATATTTAACAGAATTTAGTGATGAGAGTATGCTGGAAAGTAATAAACTACTTGATTCTAATTTGGATTTCTTTTCTAAAGAAATAACCAATTCTTTGTATTTTGAAACATTGTAAATGCCTATTTCTTCTATTTTTTCATTGATTTTTGATATTTTGGAGGCTTGCTTTTGTAGAAATATCTGCCTATTAAGGCAGATTAACAATTCCTTTGCGATTTCCAATTTTTTATTGTTTAGACTTAACTCATCATTTAATATATATATTTTATCATAATCCTTAAAAGCTATATCTAAAAAAGATCCTATTTTGTGTATTTTGTCTTTTTGCTCAGACAAAATAGTGTCAAAAGACTTAAATTGTACTTTTAATTCGGAATTTTTATCAGATAGATATTTTTGTACTTTTTGAGCTTGATTTAACGTTTTGCTATATGATAAAATTTCCACAACGCGTTTTGTTGAAAAACGCATTAATAACGGAGGCGAATATTGAGTTGTGAAATTTAGAAAAAATTTATCAGAACCAGACTTTATAGTGCTAAAATTATGGAATTTTTTCAATACTTCTGGAATATCTGTACCTAATTTCTCGAAAGTTTCGTAACCTTTTTCTTTTGTTCCGAATTTCATCGTAAGTGGAGAACTCCCCTCACGACGAGTAACTTTTAACTTTTCTTCGCAATCATCATATTTTACATAAATATTTGCTTCTTTTTCTCCGAAACGCACACAGCCCGTAGTAAAACGATTTGTTACTGAAGCGAAATAAGCCTTAATAAAAGATGATTTTCCAGCATTTGACTCACCCTTTAAAATAGTTAAGCCATTTACTTCAACTTTTGCATCTTTTATACTTCTATAATTTTCAACTTTTAACAGTAGCATTTGATAAAGCCTCCTTTACACACATTAAATTAGAATCAACTATTTTATACAAAGCATTCTTTCCTTTGAATTTCTCACCATTTGGAAGCGTGTAAATAGCCCCCGCCTGTTCAATAATACCCAAAGATAAGGCTCTATCGATTAAACTCATCTTACTATTAATACCTTTACCGTAAATTAACTTTTCCGTAAAAACACGATTAGGAGTTGAAAATTTGTTTTTTTCCGTTACAATTTTAACCTCAACGCCAATAGGTTCCCCAGAGTCATTTTTTAACAACGGCCCTTTGGAAATTTTAGTAATTACGTCCACGGCGTGAAAAAGTGTATATCCGCCTGATTGCTTTTTTTCAGGAGAATAAGGACTCGGAGAAAAACTTAAATTCGCTGTAACATGTGAAATAAGCAAACAGGCTATGTTTTCATCAAATGCAAGGTTTTTTAACTTAGTTATAACAAACTTCTCCTGCTGCGAACGTAGACCCGGTCGAACGTCTTTAACAGTCATATCGTCTGCTATTGACATTTGTAACATAGTTACCGAATCGGCCAAAAGAAAGTTAATACCTGCACCACGCATGGAAAGTATAATACTTTCAAATTCTTCCCAATTGTTGCAAGAAACAATAAATAGTCTTTTTTCGTCTACATATTTTTTAAGACCAAAAGACTCTAATTGTACACTATTTAACGCCTTTTCTACGTCAATAATTACGCCCTGTAAGCCCTGTTGTAAAAGACTCCTAATAACCTGTATTGCAATTGTAGTTTTCCCACAACCTGCATCACCCCATAAAGAATATAAATATCCTAAATGTATGCCGTTCCAAAGATCATTTAAAACTAATGGGTGAATTTCGTAGCGAGGCTTCTCCAAATTTACATCAAACTTTGTTAACATTTCGGAGAAACTCGCTACTGATTTTTTTGTTGCCATATATCCTAATATTTAACCGTTTATATATCCTAAAATTTATTAATCTTCATCCTCGTCCTCGTCGTCGCCTTCGTAGTCGCCCCACGTGCTGGGATCGTACGGATCAAAATAAGGATCAACCATACTTTTGGGTGGCTCTTGTTTCGGAGGAGGAGGTAATAAAGCCGAAATATCAAGAATATCAACCTGTAAACCACGTTCACGGAATTTAACAGCATCTTCTTCTTTTAAACAAAAAACAATTGGTTTGCGCCACACTAAATCTTTCCAATAATCGTTAATGTAGTATTTTCCTCTGGAATTAATTAAGAAAACACAATTAAATAAAGTTCTCAAATAATTGTAAGTAATACTATTTGGAACTATATGCCAATTGAAAAACACATCTTCATAAATGAAATACAAACGATTCTTAATATCATACTCTGAAAAATGAGAATCACACCATTTTTTGATTTCATCGATGTAAATTTTCCAATTTTCAGGAGTAATATCAGAACCAATTGCAACTGGGAAAAAGTCCTCCGGAGCAGTCCGAAGCTCTACCTTTTCACGACTTTTAAAAATCTTATCCATAAACATTAAATTTAAAACTCTATTTTATAGTATTTATTTTTGTATTTTCCTTTATCTACCAAATATCCCATATAAGCTATTAACAAAGCGGATGCCTCGTCGTGATTTAACTTTTTTTCAATCTTTAGCAATTCTTTCGTTTTCTTTACTAATTCACTTTTTACAATTTTTTTGGTTTTAAGTAAACTCGGAATTGCAGCAGACGGAACTAAATAATAGTAAGGGATCACACCTAAATTATATAATTTTTGGAAATATGTGTGCAACTTTGGCTGTATTAACATTAAGTAAGGCCCGGCGAAAGTTGCAATAACAGGATACTCAACAACAGGAATAATCTGCCCGGATGCTAATTTGTGATAATTTAATATAATATCATATACGTGATTTGATATATATTCTGAATTTTTTAGGCAGTTACTTATATCAAAATTTCCAACCGATCTGGATTCCGAAAAAACAGTCGATAAAAACTCCTTTTTTGAAACAGATTCGGTTGGAAAATTTAACCTACGTAGCAAAAGTCCTACACCCGTACGGGTGTAACTCGGATCAATTCCTACGAAAAACATATTTTAAATATTAAAAGGATTGTCTTCACTTTCCACGGAATTACCGGTAATATTGTTTAAAATATCATTAGCTGACATATTTTCATCTTTTGAGATTTCCAAAGGTTCTGATTCTTCAACCTCAACACCTTCTTCAAAATCTTCAGATTCCTCAACAGATTGTGGGATCTGGACGGCCTTCCCTACATACGAAGGAAGCGCCTCAGCTAAAGTAGTTTTGCCTTCATTCACATCATCAATAATACCGGTTAATTTTTGTAAATTCTCAAAAGGTTGTGCAAACTCAAACATAACCTCTGACTCCAAAACGTCAATTCTTAAATTTTTAATCTTTTCAAGAACTGACTTGTAAGCGGTTGGGTTTGTTGACTTCTTAGATGCAGTAACAGCAATATATTTGTATTGTTCCGAGGATCCGGTCGATTTTTCAATCATGGCCGTTTTCATTTCTGAATTACCGTCATCATCTGTTAAACCTTCATAAGATTTTGCAAAATCAGCATAAGCCTTCTCGGACATTCGGAGCACCTCAACCTTAAAAGAGTCGTCCAAAACTTTGCCGTCTCTGTCCGTATTTAAGCGCGCTACGAGCGCCAAAATATACGTGCGGGGTAATTCACCGACAAGGAGCGCCTGCTCGCGTGTGGCATAAAAAGAGCCGCGAATCCTATCATTGTTAATAAAGATTACATCGGCCCGTAAAGGCTCATCTGTTAAAAAAATAACTCTCCCCCTACTTCCATCTGCCACATCAACTTTTGGGATTCTTGAACTTTCTACTTTTGAACCTAACTTGATTTTTGTAAGTGCGCTTTGTGGACGATTACTAATAAACTGTGCCATAACTTTAAACTTTTTAATACTTAACTAACTTAATTTGAATCTTTGAATATAAATGTAACTCTGTAATAATTTTAAACTTTCGCGTAAATCTTTCATTCTATCTGATAGCAAAGATAGTTCTTTTTCCCTTTTCTGCAACAAAACGGAGAGTTTTAAACTTTTTTGCACTCTTTGCAGAGATGCTTGAAAAGAATATAATAGACTTTGCATTGATACGGTAAGATAGGCAATAGTTTCTACAATTTCAAAACATTTTAACTTATCTTTCGAACTTACTACGACCCTACTCAAACGTGAAATTTCGTCTTCTATATCTGATAATTCTTTATCCTCTTTCTTAAATAATTCAATTAACCTATTTTTTTCATTTGTTGACTCTAAATCGTAGATTTTTTCTTCTTCGTTCATTTCCATAATTGTGTGCAAAAATTTATAAAATGTAATGGATCTTCTATTCTTTCTTTTTTGCTAATATTTATATAATTTAATAAACACCTATTGTAATTCTTTTCTACTTTTGTATATATGCGCTTATTTAACTTACTATAAAATAAACTCTTATCCGTCTTTATTTTTCCTAAAATAGTTAAAACCGATTTCCTTAATACAGGGAACGGCGTAACCTCTAATAAGGACAAAAACTCACCCGCAAAGGAAGCTGATCCGATGGAATTTAACAAAGAAGAAAGTTCTAAACTTTCTGAATAATCTGTAATTCCAAGATCTAAAAAAAGGTTAAGCCTTTCTGTGAGTGTATCATCCACAGGAAGGCTCAAAACACGACGACGAGAACCAAAAAAACGTTTCCTAAACATTAGGCAAAGATCCTGAATCTCTTGATCACCTATTTGTATATCAAATAACCTATTTGAGAAAATTACATAAGACCTAAACTGTAATAACGAATCTTTTTCGCGTATGCTTTCAATATCTTTATTTACTATAAATTTAGAGATCTTTCCGAATGTTTCTATTTTTAAATATAGTGGAAACAGTTTCAAGAATAAAGGCTTGTATTTTTCAGGAGTTGAAACTAATAGTGAATCTCTTAAAAAATCAAAATCTTTAGATATTTTCTCCGTTAAGTTCATAGGCTAAATGTAAATCTAAAAAAGACTTATCTAAATACGGAATTACTAACTTATCTTTATTTTGCAAAGGATCTAAATTTCTGTAAATGCTTAAATAAGTTATATTACTTTCCTTAAAAGCAGTTATATCGAAAAATCGCTTTTCTTCATGCGGGGCTTTTATTACACGTACGCACCGAGAAAGTAAAATCGGATCGGAAATATCAAAAGAGCTGTAAATATCTACATTCGGAAATTCTTCAACAAATTTTAATAACATTTGCCGCATGTGAGATGTAAAGTAGAAATAATCACCTATTAACACTTTTTGACTACTTCTCATCTCACGGTAATTGTTTAGGAAATTGTCAAAATTATCTTTTCCTAAAAAAGTTATAAACCGTGTTCTGTCTCTAATGTAAAGATTCATAATTTACTTAAGAAGCCTTAAAACCATAATAAGACTTTGCCTCGAAAATACTTCCCTTTGTTATAAACTCAAATAAACGATCGTTAAAATATAGGAAAAATCCATATCTGCTAAAAATTATAAAACAGGTATCACTTCCTACCATACCCCGAACAATATAATCACCATCTTGGGTGCGTAACATACCCCCACCATCTGCAACAAGGTATGTATTATCTGAACTTAAATATATCTTATTTTCACTTTCGCTAAAATGAACCTTTACAGGTGTTGTGAATAATTGATTATCTGTTATGAAATATGAACAATCTACCTCATCTTCAAAAATTTTTGGAATACCCTGCAATGGTGTATTATCCATAACAAGATCCATAACAGAGTAAAACCTACGTTTATATTCATCATTTACGGTTCCATCACATGTATATGGGTTATTTTGTACATAATTCAGAAAAGTGGTTAAATCGTAGATTTCTAAACCGTATGAAGCGTCCGTCGCCTGAAAAGGCGCTTCTGTTAACGGAACTCTATTTTGTCTACTTTTTGCAAAGATTATATAATAAGCAACCGAAAAAAGCAGGACGCAAAAAATTAAAAATTTGAGTAAAGTTTTCATAATAAGTAAAAAATAGGGAGGCCGAAGCCTCCCAGGGAAAATTTGAATTAGTTATCAATTAGTTGTCGAAATCATCTAAGCCATCGGATTCAGGAGCAGAAGCTGCCTCTGCCGGCGCCGGCTCTTCATTCTGAGAAGCCTCCGGTGCCGGTGCTTCATCTTGAGGAGTAGGAGCCGGTTCTGCGGCGGTCGGCGCTTCATCTTGAGGAGCAGCAGGAGCTGGCTCGGAAGGCGTTACAGGAGCCTCCTGGGGTGCCGTGTCGGCATTTTTGTCTGCCGGCTTAACGTCGGTACCCTTTTCGGCGTTCACGGCCTTATGATGCTTCTCTTCATCTAAATCAACAACCTCGGGATCCTTACGAGATTCGGCCGGTGCGCTTTGTAGTTCGGGGTATTTCAAATGCAAAGCCTGCAAGCTGCTGCCGGCGAAAACGTCAAAAAATGATTCCGAGAGGGCGGAAAGACCCGTAATATACTTTGCATCTTCCAACTCAAAATCACCTTTCTTAACCTTTTCCAAGAACCAAGCTGCCATTGCAGTCTTAAATTCCGTTTGATGCTGTTCAATAAACGTAGGAATAAACTCCTGAACGAACAACTTTGCACCAGAGTTAAGAGAACTTGCATTCTTCAAACGACCTTTAACACGACTCAAATTTGGAACTACCAAATAAGTTGAAACCTTTACTTTCATAAAAATAAGTTTTAAAATTTAAATAAATCAATTACTATTACTTGTATCGTTTTTCTAATACGTTGCAAATATACAACTACTTTCTAAACTGCAAAATTAAAAATCCACATTTAACTTTGTTTTTTCTTCATTTGGATGTATGTAGTCTCTTGCTTTTAAAAAATCTGTAAAAATATTACCGTAATCACAGAAGGAAAA
>ERZ772874.67-NODE-67-length-55881-cov-20.228764_pt1 | contig 55881 bp, 35 predicted proteins | sample MGYA00580586_ERZ772874 | MGnify/ENA primary metagenome ERZ772874 (study PRJEB29015, sample SAMEA2737952) | human oral metagenome | biome: human oral; feature: human-associated habitat; material: dental | place: China | collected 2154 ... | reverse complement strand
CGGAGGGCCTGTGGGCGGCCCTCGACGCGGCGTCGCCGTCGGACCCCGACGAGCTCAGGTGCCTGTGCCTGCACTACGCCCTGGCGCCCTCGCAGCCGAACTGCCTGGCCAAGCGCTGGTGGGAGGGCAGCTGGGCGCGCATGGCCTACCCGTCGGCCAGGCTCGCGTCCCAGCGCGTGAGCGAGCTGCTGAGGCGCGTCGGTGACGAGGCGGCGCAGAGGAGGTTCTTCGACGCGTACCTCGCGTGGGTGGCGGGCATGGCCGACGGCACGGCTAGGGTGTCGGTGGACTCGACGGGCCTGCCGAACTCCTCGCGGATGCCGCTCACGGCCGTGTCGAGCCACAACGGCCAGGTCAGCGAGGAGTGCCGCCTCACCTATGTGCTCGAGCAGTCCACGGGGCTGCCGGTGTACCTGCGCGTGGCGGCGGGCAACGTCGTGGACGTCACCACGCTGGAGCGCACGTTCGCCGAGCTCGCGGTGGCGGGGCTGCCCGCGTCGTGGGCGGTGCTCGACGCGGGCTACTGGTCGGCCGCCAACGTGCGCGCCATGGAGGCCGCCGGGATCAGCTTCCTCACCAGGCTCAAGCCCAACGTGGAACCCTACAAGAGGGTCGTCGCCGAGCGCCTGGCGGGGGTGCGCGAAGCGGGCAACCTGGTTGCGCACGGCGGGCGCTACGTCTACGTCGAGCGGGTCGAGGCCGAGCTCGTGCCTGGGGTGGCAGGCTGGCTCTACCTGTGCCTGGACATGCAGGCGCGCGGCCAGGAGCAGCACAGACTCTACGGGCGCGCCGGCAAGAGGGGGCTCACGCCCGAGCAGGTGCACGAGAGGATGGAGCGGATGGGGGTGTTCGTGCTCGCCTCGACCGCTGACATAGCCGCCCCCGACGTGCTCGGCGCCTACTGCGCCCGCCAGCGAATCGAGCAGGTCTTCGACGTGGGCAAGAACTACGCCTCGCTGCTGCCGGTGCGCGTCCACTCCGAGGAGGCGCTGAGGGGCCACCTGCTGCTCACGTTCTGCGCGACGGCGCTGCTGTGCCGCCTGCAGTCGAGGCTCCCCGCGAGAGCATCGTCGATGCCGCAGGTGTTGGCGGCCGCACGCAACCAGAAGTGCAAGGTATACGACGACAAGGTGATCACCTGCGAGCCCACGTCGGTCGCGAACGAGCTCTACAAGGCCATCGGGGCCACATGCCCGGTGGAGATCCCGCTTCCGTGTGGTAAGAAATAGAGGCGGGAATTACGGCTTAATCAGGGATGGAAGCCACGGCCCAGGGCACCACGAGACCCGTCTGGTCGAAGAGGCCGACTCGCCTCGTGTGCCTGACCCTGCCTTCCCACTCAGTCGGTGTGAGGCACGCCTGCCTGTCCGGCGCCATCCTCGGCCCTCTCACTGCCTGTTTGTCTCGATCGTTCGATCATTGCACAGAGACGTCCCTCCGCTTGTGGGCATGTCACATCATCCCAAGTTTTTCGTCCGTTACGGGCACGGCCTCAACCAATTTATCAGTCTGATTTGTTTTGCATCTTCCCTGTGCCCTTTGAATATGTTACGATTCCCACTCGCATATTTGGATGTATACACTGAAGGCTTTGTGAGCTCGTTTGGATAGGTAGTTGCTTCACTGTTTCAGTGGCGTGGGCCTCAGGTCTGAGTGTCCAGGCATAACGGGGACCATGGAACCATCGATGTCGTAAAATCTATGGCTTTGTCCAGTTGTGCGGGTGGCCGTGGGGCGCAAGAGTGTACCTAAATCAGTGAAAACGGCTCTTCAAAGCCATTCTGTAACATTCGTGTACACTGTTTTACCGTTACAGACAGACGTGAAAGCAAAGGAGTGTACACAGATCGATGAAGACGGCCTCTCGGTGCCGTTTCGTGGTATCCGTGTACGCTGTTACAATGTGAGCTATAACGTGAACTGCGATGCGAGTTGCGATGTGAACTGCGTTTGATGGCACGAGTACCTTAGCCGTTGCGGTGTGTCGGTGGTGCTCCCTTGGTGGCCACCTCTCCCTTGGACGAGAAAATAGGTTCTACGCGACAGGCTCTGCGTAAGTGGCGTCGTCGATAGCTTGGCGTTTTTAATAAGCGTCAACCCACACAAACCCCGAAGAGCCATATACTGCATGATACTGACAGCGTTCGATCCAATTTCTATGTCTGTGTTTTACATATCATCGATTTTGCTATGAGTGCCACTCTCGAAGCTATATCTCTTAGCTGCGACAATGATTGAAATGTACGAGGCGGAGATTACGAGGTAACTCTATGAATCGAGATGGAATAGAATCAGACGGACAATTTCATCTCAGCAGTTTCACGTGAAACAACTAGCGTATGATATGAAGACGTGAGCGATATGAGCTGATTAGTTCTACCTAAAGGGAGGATATGTGGGCTTTAGAGACGTAAAGCGTGCATTTCCAGATGCACAGACACATGTGATTGCGATAATCAATCAGAAGGGAGGTGTTGGAAAATCTACGACTGCCGTTAATCTTGCGGCTGCACTTGGAGAGAACAAGAAGAAGGTTCTTGTAGTTGATTTTGACCCGCAGGGAAATTGTACGAGCGGCTTTGGTATAGAAAAGGAGGGACTTGAAGGTGATATCTATGATGCCCTACTTAAGGGCGATCCCATAGATGATATGATTCACCCTACAATAGAGAAATCGGTTTTCGTTATTCCCTCAACCATCCAACTTGCTGGCGCAGAGATCGAACTCGTCGCCCAGGTTTCACGTGAAACGTTTCTCAAAGAGACCATTGCCCCCATCCGGGATGAATTTGACTATATATTTATCGATTGTCCTCCCTCACTTGGACTGCTTACAGTTAATGCCCTCGTTGCTGCAACTTCGTTGCTCATCCCTATTCAATGTGAGTTCTATGCGCTTGAGGGTGTTACAAAGCTACTAGAATCAATGAAAATGGTTCAAACTCGACTCAACCCAGGGCTTACAGTCTTTGGTGTCGTTATGACCATGTACGATGCAAGAACGACACTTTCAAGGGAAGTTGTCGATGAAGTTCAGAGGTACTTTGGGAACAAAGTATTTAAGTCAATCATACCGAGAAGCGTAAAACTTTCTGAGGCTCCATCTCATGGGATGCCAATCAACCATTATTCCCGAGTGAACAAGGGCGCTCTCGCCTACCAAAAGCTTGCAAGAGAGGTGGTGCGACGTGGCTAAGAGGAGCGGGCTCGGTAAGGGATTAGAATCACTCATGGGGGGCGCTGACGTTGAGGTTGGCGCTATGAGGACGGAGTCTGTTCTTCCCCTGAGCCAGATTAAAACGAATGAGAATCAACCAAGAAAGTCTTTCGATCAAGACAAGCTCAACGAGTTGGCGGACTCGATCAGACAAAATGGGGTATTGCAGCCGATCCTCGTACGCAAAGTGGGAGATAAGTATGAGATTGTGGCAGGCGAGCGTCGTTATCAGGCAGCAGTACTTGCTGAGTTAGAGGAGATTCCCGTTATAATACGGGAGATCTCTGATAAGGAAGTATTTCAACTTGCCCTTATCGAGAATCTTCAAAGAGCGGATCTGAATCCCATTGAGGAAGCTCAGGGATACTCCAAGCTCATTAGGGACAATGGGCTTACTCAAGAGCAGCTTGGTAAGATCCTATCTAAGTCTCGCTCTTCGATAGCAAATACATTGCGATTACTTGATCTGCCTGAGGAAGTCCAAGACATGATGGCTGAGGGAAAGCTATCCGCAGGACATGCTCGTGCCATCCTTGCAGTGGCAGACGAAGAGGCAAGAATACGGCTTGCCAGAAAGGTACTGGAAGAGCGACTATCGGTTAGACAGACAGAAAGTCTTGCTCCGCTATTTTCTGGCATGAGGAAGGAAGAAAAGAGGCGCGAACCTACACCGAACTCATTTAAGAGGGCGGCACGGCAGCTTCGCCTTGCTCTGAATGCAAGCGTTAGAGTCAAGCGTGTGAGGAACCGCAATAAGATAGAAATTGAGTTCGAGGATGAGGAGGAACTTGCCCGCCTCGTGTCATTATTCTCTCGTGAGGGGATGGAGTAGAGACACCCATGAGGCCGAGAAACGCTATGGGAATTGTTTTGGTAACAGCTGGCATGACTTTTGCCGCGTATAAATTGTTGCTCACAAACGAGGCCCGTCGCAACCTACGTGAGACAGGATCGTCACTTGCTCGCGGTTACTATGCCTTGTTAGATATGCTTGATGGGTTGGTAGGAGAGAAGACGGATCTCGACCAATTAGACGCTAACAGAAGGCAAATCCAGCAGGAATGGGAACGCCTGGGATACTGAAGGCCACCCATACGGTGTGGCAGGATGTCATTTGGGTGGTACTACGACTTTGCGGAGCTTGAGACGGGCGCGCTCACCGCAGCGTAGTCATAAACGCTGTAAGAGGCCACAGAATGACGAGCTCAGTGTGTCCGTAGCGTACCATCAACACTTTGCCTAAGTTGGCCACAGGCGGCATCAATGTCTGAGCCTCGGGAGTCCCTGATGGTTGCCTCGACCCCAACGCTTGTCAGTCGCCGCACAAACTCGCGTGCCCTCTCATTGGTGGAGGGTTGAAACTTTGATCCTTTAACCTCATTGAGCATGATGAGGTTGACGTGCGCAAGATTGTCTCGGCAAAAATCACAAAGGGCAGCAATCTCGTTGTCGCTGTCGTTAACGCCCCTGATGAGGGCAAACTCATAGCTTGGACGCCTTCCAGTCTTGTTGACGTATTCATTCATGATGTCATAGAGGTGGATGAGCGAATACTTCTTAACACCCGGCATGAGCATGTCTCGGGTCCTCTGCACGGCCGAGTGAAGCGACACGGCGAGGGTAAACTGCTCGGGCTCGTTGGCAAACTTCTTTATCATGGGAATGATGCCGCAGGTCGAGACCGTGAGATGGCGCGCGCCGATACCTGCCCCATCGGGAGAATTAAGCCTACGCAGGGCCGCGAGTGTCTCCGTATAGTTTGCAAAGGGTTCGCCCTGGCCCATGAGGACAACACTCGTGACACGACGTCCAAAGTCATCACGCACGTGCATGACCTGCTCGTATATCTCGCCTGCCGAAAGCGAGCGCGTAAGGCCAGACATCCCCGTCGCACAGAAGGCGCAGCCGATTCCGCATCCCGCCTGGCTTGAGGCGCAGGCGGTGAGCTTTCCTTTAGAGGGCATACCAACACACTCGACGCTCACCCCATCAGGAAAGCGCAGCAGGTACTTTCTGCTTCCGTCAGCGGATAGCTGCCGTGCGATCTCCTCTGCGCTGTCAAGTGTCACACGGTCTTGAAGTACATGACGCAGTGTCTTTGGGAGGTTGCTCATCTCGTCGAGAGACGAGACATTCTTACGCCAGACCCACTCCTCGATCTGCTTCACCCTAAAAGCAGGCTGTCCCAGCTCACTCATGAGCTCTTGTAGCTGCCCATGGGTCATACTGCGAAGGTCGAGCTTTCCTGTGGTAGAAGGCCTTTCCGCCTCTTGTGCGCCCAGGTTTGGGTCTGTAGTTGTCTCTGATGCCTCAAAGAGCTCGCTCATGTCATTCTGCATGATTCGTGATCCCTGTTCGTGGGTTGCCAGTAAGGTGGAGTATCCTCAAGAGGAGCAGAGGCCACGCTGGTCTCGTGTGGCGAGGACTCGCTGCACAAAGTCTAACCCAGACGCTACGGGCAGAAAGAGAGCTCCCTATGGAGAGAACCGAGCTTACACAATATAGGGTCGCCGTCCTCAGCGGCGGATGGTCCGACGAGCGTGACATCTCCATGAGCTCGGGTCGTGCCTGTCAACAGGCACTCAGGGAAGCCGGTTTCATAACCGTAGAACTCCTTGACATAGCCGATGCTCACTTTGTCGAGTATCTGTCCACAGGAGGCTACGATGTGGCCTTCATTGCCCTACACGGCCGCTATGGTGAGGATGGTTGCATCCAAGGGCTTCTCGAGGTTCTTCATATACCCTATACCTTTTCGGGTGTCCTCTCGTCAGCCCTTTCTGCCGATAAGGAGAGGGCAAAGGACATCTGTCGTGCTGCAGGTATCCCCGTTCCATCAGGCGTCACTCTTACCCCTGGTTCAGAGCCAACAGATGATGACCTCGATACCATTGTGGATAAGATGGGGCTGCCCCTTTTCGTAAAGCCTGTAAGTAACGGCTCGAGCTTTGGCATAAGTCGCGTCAACGAGAGGGGAGGGCTTGCCGCTGCGGTACGGAAGGCGGAAAGCAAGGGCGACCGTGTGCTTGTTGAGGAATGCGTCTCTGGCGTGGAGATCACTGTGCCCGTCATCGGAAACGACGAGCCAAGGGCGCTTCCCATCATCGAGATAGCGCTTGACTCTGAGTTCTATGATTTGAAGGTCAAGTATGAGCCCGCATCGCTGCATCACATTATTCCCGCTCGCCTCGACGAGACTGTCTATAAGAGAGCTGAAGAACTTGGTATCGCCGCCCACAAAGCTCTTGGATGCAGGGGCGTCTCACGCACGGACTTCATCGTCAAGGATGATGGAACGCCAGTAATGCTCGAGACTAACTCCATCCCCGGCATGACGGACAGAAGCCTTTTGCCCGATGCCGCTCGTCATGCTGGTATCGAGTTTTCTGAGCTCTGTACCCTCTTTGTCCAGTGGGCCCTCGAGGATGTTTCCGTGCGCGCCGCACGCTAGCGTGGACTCGCGTATGCAAGAGAACCACGCTAACACAGTGAGTGAGACCATAGCCGCCCTGCTTGTCCCGGGTGTAACAGCTGCGATGCGAGATGCATACATCGGGCTTCCCGATAAAGCCGCGCACACTGACTTCGGACCCCTCGAGGAGGGAGTCATCGTTCTTGACACCGAAACGACGGGACTCTCATTTAAGGACTGCGAACTCATAGAGATAGCGGCCGCACGCCTTGTCGGGAAGGAGGTAGCAGAGCGCTTTAGGACCTTCGTCAATCCCAGCCGTCCCATTCCGCCCGACATACGTGCGCTCACGCATATTCGCGACATCGACGTCGCAGACGCTCCGTGTCCCCAAGAGGCCGTTTCGCTTTTGGCAAACTTTGTGGGAGGCATGCCTGTCATCGCCCATAACGCGAGCTTCGATCGTGGCTTTGTCGAGAAGGTTCCCGGTGGTCGTGAGGTGAGCGAGCTCTGGGTCGACAGCCTGGCCCTCTCGCGGATTGCACTTCCCATGCTCTCCTCCCACAGGCTCTCCGACATGACCAGGGCCTTTGGCCGTGACACCGTGACGCACCGTGCCATGGATGATGTGGACGCGCTCGCTGGTATGTGGCCCATCATCCTCTCTGGCCTCATGGAGTTGCCGCAGGGGCTCATGCAGCGCCTCTCGCAGATGCACGAGGAGGCCAGTTGGCAGTTTAGGCCCATCCTCGCGCACATTGCCAGCATGCAGGAGCCAAGACCCTTCCTCCTCAAAGCCATCCGAAGCAGCTTGGTTAGTGATGCTGCTGGAAGGGGGGCAGCGCGTGTCAAGGAGGTGGGGGCGAGGTCTCTGGCACCAGATGCCGACGAAGTTAGGATGGCGTTTTCAAAGGGTGGACTTTTAAGTGACATGTATGACTCCTTTGAGGAGAGGTCCGATCAGATCGAGATGGCGCTCGAGGTCACATCGGCACTCGCTGAGGGGACGCACAGGGCAATAGAGGCAGGCACCGGCGTTGGGAAGTCGATGGCCTACCTGCTTCCCGAGGTCCGCTACGCACAGGAGAACGGCGTGACCGCAGGCATAGCTACGAAGACGAACGCCCTCACAGACCAGCTCGTCTCTCATGAGCTGCCCGCCCTTGATAGCGTCTTGCCCCAGGGGGTCAGCTTCACGAGCCTCAAGGGCTACGAGCACTACCTTTGCCTGCACAGGCTTGACTATGCGAGCACGGTGGAGCTTCCTTCCGCAGATGAGGGGAGCAGGTCCCACAGTGCGACACAGTCCGATATGCTTACGTCGCTGGCCGTGAGCTATGCATTCGCCTGTCAGGCGGTGGAGGGGGACATCGATGCTCTTGGCATACGCTGGCGCTCCGTGCCTCGCTCCATGCTCACCACCACGCCTGCGGAATGTCTGCGCAACAAGTGCCCGTACTTTCCCGCAGAGTGCTTCGTGCACGGGGCTCGACGTCGCGCGTCCGAGAGCGACATCGTCGTCACGAACCATGCCCTGCTCCTGCGCGACATTGATATGGAGGGAAGAATACTGCCTACCATCAGGCACTGGGTGGTCGACGAGGCGCATGGATTTGAGGACGAGGCTCGTCGACAGTGGGCCCGAGAGTTCTCGGGCGATGCGGCTCGCGAGGGCTTTGTGCGCCTTGGCGGAACCAAGACGGGAGCGATCCACGCGATCATGTCCAAGCTTACTTCCCATGAGGCCTCTACGCTGTCGCTGCGCCTACTTACCAAGACCTCTGCCGTTGCGGCGCGCGCCTCGGTTTCTGTGAGCGCACTTGTCGAGGCACTCCACGCCTTGGGCGAGCATATGGGAAAGAGTGGCTATGGCAGCATTCAGCTCTGGATTGACGATGAGCTGCGTGCGACGAAGATGTGGGAGACCTTCTTGGCGGCGGCGTCTGCGGCCGAGACGCAGCTAGATGAGCTTGTCAAGGACGTCCACGAGACAGCGGAGGCGCTGTCCGGACAGGATACGTCCCTTGCAGCAGACCTCACAGAGGCAGGCAGCTTCGCGGAAGAGTTGCTCGTGACGCTCAGGCTCGTCATCTCGGGTGAGGATGAGAATTACTTCTACTTTGCTGAGCTTTCTCGTAAACGGCGTGAGATGGGCGGCGAGAAGCTTGTTGCCCAGAGGCTCGACATAGGTTCTGAGCTTGGAAAGCGCTGGCTCCCCGAGATGGAAAGCGTTGTGTTTACCTCGGCGACGATGGCGGTGGGGGAGAGTTTCGAGCACTTTGATCATGCAGTTGGACTCGACGTCGAGGATGCTGGGGCTCACAGGGACATACTCCTAAGATCGTCTTTCGACTTCGAGCACAACATGTCAGTCCTTATTGCCCAGGACATGCCCCAGCCAGGGGATACGCGGTACTTGCCTGCCCTTGAGGAACTCTTATTTGAGGTCCATCGAGCTATGGGCGGCTCCACGCTCACACTCTTCACGAACCGGCGGGACATGGAGAAGGTGTATCAGGGACTGAAGCCGCAGCTCGCACAGGTCGGGATACATCTTTTGTGCCAGGAGCGCGGTTCCTCTCCAAGGCGTCTTCGCGAAAGGTTCTTGGCTGATAAGAGCTGTTCGCTTCTTGCGCTTCGCTCGTTTTGGGAGGGCTTCGATGCGGTAGGTGACACGCTGCGCTGTGTCGTTATTCCCAAGCTTCCCTTCGCGAATCCCCAGGACCCGCTTGTTCGCGAGCGCGAGCTTCGTGAGGATCGCTCCTGGTGGAAGCACTCTCTTCCTGAGGCGATCATTGCCGTTAAACAGGCGGCGGGAAGACTCATACGAAGCTCGGATGATGCGGGAGTGCTCGTGCTTGCCGACTCGCGTCTAGTGACCAAGCGCTACGGTGCCCAGTTCGTGAGATCTTTGCCCAATCCCAACGCGACGCGGCTAGATCGTGCAAACGTGGGACGCTACCTTGAGTTGTGGCGCCGCTCCCGGAAGAGCTAGGGGCACACGGATTAAATCGGACTGACCAGTCGCAGAGTTATCCTAAGCTGCGAAAGAGTGACCTATGGCGGCGAACGCACGAGGTAGCGCCACCCACACTGCCACTCGACGTCGAACGTACCAAGACGGTGCGCTCAGGCCCGAGTGGCAGTGCCGACTACGCGGAACTGCGCGCTCAGGGCCGAGTGGCAGTGCCGACCACACTGCCACTCGACATCGAGCGTACCGGCAGCACGCCCTCACACTGCCACTCGACGTCGAACGTACCAAGACGGTACGTCCAGGCCCGAGTGGCAGTGTCCTCCACACGGAACTGCACGCTCAGGGCCGAGTGGCAGTGCCGACCACACTGCCACTCGACGTCGAACGTACCGGCAGCACGCCCTCACACTGCCACTCGACGTCGAACGTACCGAAGATGTCGCGCTGGCTCCCGATGACCTCGCGTACGCGAAGGCGGTGGCCCTCCCGCGCGCGGTGCCCGGTCACCCCCGCCTCGCGGGGCCCATGACCTCATCGGGGAATGTGCCTCTGTAGGAGCATTCTCAGGTCCCTTGGAGCTGCTCTCTTGCGCCTGTGTGTGGGCATATATGGAGCGCTTGTCGGCGCACGTGTTCAGTCGGGAGCAGATGTGGAGAGAGCCGTTCTCTCTTGGGTGAGCGGCGGCAGGCGGAGACTTCTTGCGTCTGGCGTAGCGCATGATGTGTCCAGGTACGCGGTAGTACGGGTGTGGAAGTAGCACGCAGCTGTGGCAATAGGGAGGAGCGCCACATGTTCTGTGCCAACTGCGGGACTCGTCTAGAGGACGAATATAGATATGCTGGCACTGACTCGGTCAGTACTCGGATCGTCTCTATCGACATGGGTGGTCCGGAACAAAACGGTTCAGTCTCAAACCTTGTGGGATAGTCCCTACACCGCTATCGCCTCCCGCTCAGGCAAAAAGCGCCTGCTTGCGCCGATTTCGTAGCACTAAATCGATTTCAAGTTCTCTGGCATCTCCCCCTATCGGGGATCCGTCAATTTAGGGAGACATGGTCAATGGCGATTTGGACCCCTATTACCCAATATCGATTTTTTTCAATGTTGGGAAATAAGTGGGATAGTATCGTCGATGCTGCAGGGGGTGTAGGATGAGGCTCATCGAGAGAACACGCTATCTGGAAACGCTCGTCGACGTGATGGGCACGCCCGATATCAAGGTGATCACCGGGATAAGGCGAAGCGGCAAGTCCAAGCTTCTCGAAGCGCTGCGTGATTACATATTGGCGAACGTCGCGGACGCGAACGTCATCCACGTCAACTACAACCTCGACGACTTCGAGGGGATCGCCGAATACCATGCTCTCCTCAACTACGTGAAGGACAGGTATCAGCCCGAGGCCGTAAACTTCCTCCTGATCGACGAGGTTCAGATGTGCGAAGGGTTCGAGCGTGCCATCAACAGCCTCCACGCCTCGGAGCGCTACAACATCTTCATCACCGGCTCTAACGCGTTTCTGCTGTCGAGCGATCTTGCGACGTTGTTCACGGGCCGTACGTTCGAGCTTGAGGTGTTCCCATTCTCGTTCTCCGAATTCTGTGAGTACTACGGGCGGACGGACGTCGACGACGCGTTCGATGACTATGCGCTCCAAGGCGGCATGTCCGGCTCATACCTTTACAAGAACCCCTTGCAACGCTTCAAGTACATCGCGGACGTGTTTCGTACCCTCGTCATGCGCGACATCGTGCAGAGGCATAACGTTCGCAACAAGGTGATGTTGGACAAGGTAGGCGACTTCATATTGAACAACGTTTCCAACATCACGTCGGCAAGGAGCGTCGCGAATGCTCTTGGGAACGGCGGCTCCGCTCCCAACCACAAGACCGTCGGCGCCTATATTGGCTACCTGTGCGACGCGTTTGCCCTCTACCGGATCAGGCGCTACGACATCCGTGGGAAGAAGTACCTCGCATCCGGCGAGAAGTACTACCTGGCTGATCATTCCTTCAAATACGCGCTGCTGGGCACGAGGGACATGGATTGGGGAAGGACCTACGAGAACATCGTGGCCATTGAGTTGCTCAGGCGCGGCTATGAGGTGTATGTCGGTACGCTCTACAAGAAGGAGATTGACTTCGTCGCCATCAGGCAGAGCGAGAAGACCTACATCCAGGTGAGCGATGATATCAGCTCGGATAAGACCTTCGAGAGGGAGGTCTCCCCTCTGTTTCAGATCAAGGACGCCTACCCGAAGATGGTAATCGCGAGGACGAAGCATGGCGAGTATACTCACGAGGGCGTGAGAATCGTCGACATCGCACGCTGGCTTGCAGGATAAGGGGCTCTTCTGGGGTCATTGTGTGCTGCCGCGAGGCCGCTTGGGTGAGCGGCGGCAGGCGGAGGCTTCTTGCGTCTGGCGTAGCGCATGATGTGTCCAGGTACGCGGTAGTACGGGTGTGGAAGTAGCACGCAGCTGTGGCAATAGGGAGGAGCGCGACATGTTCTGTGCCAACTGCGGAACTCGTCTAGAGGACGATGCGTTGTTCTGCACGGAGTGCGGGGCCTCTATCACAAGAAGGACGCCAGGCGCCCTCGGACAGGTCACAGGCTCCGGCACAGCGGGAGAGCACACCATGTCGCAGACTGACAGCTTACCGCGACCTGTGCCTGCCAAGTCGAGGCGTCATCATAGGTTGCTCGTTCCTATCTTTGCACTGGCTTTTATCGTGGTGATCGCAATCATTGTTGTGCGTGTCCTCGATGGGGGGCAGATCGAGCAAGTTGCGTCCTCTTCTTCCCTTTGCAGCACCTTTGGTACCACTGCGAGCTCTGGCTCCTATGACTACTTCTTTAGCAGGAGGCAGGGAGGTATCTGTCGGGCAACGACCGATGGAACGGTTGACCTCATCTATCCTATGGACACGAACCAGAGCTATGTGAGGTGCCTGACCATGGATGGGGACAGGCTATTCTTTGTGAAGCTCGACAAAACAGGTTCTGGGCAACCATTGGGTATCCACCGCATGCGATCAGACGGTGGTGAAGACACCATGATTGGTATGGGCTGGACTCCAGACTACAGCACGGGGTCCCGTGTGTCCATAGATCAGGTCATCCTGTACGGCCACCGGCTCTTTGTCGTATTGTCGTCGCGTGACCAGCGCACTGGAGGTGGCTTTCTTGAGGTCGTGAGCATGGACGAGGACGGAGGTGATCGGCATACGCTCTGTCATCAGGACGGCATAGGCGGCACGCAGGCTCTTGTCACGCCAGATCACATCTACTATATAGACCGTGCGGGTGATAGCTCGGGCAGTACCAGGATCGTCTCCATCGACATGGGTAGTTCGGAACAAAAGCTCATCTATGGGGTGCGATCGACTGGGATCAACTGGCTCGCGTTGGTTGGGAATCGCGTGTGTTTCATGGATGACCGTCAAGTGATGTCAGTGGCAACTGATGGGACGGACGCGAAAGTTCTATACAATGTTCCGTCAAACCTGAACAGTCGGATCGTTGCGACGGGAGAAAGAATACTCTACTTGGAAACCAGTGAAGTTCCACGCGACGGGATGACCGTGGAGGCCGACACCTGGGACCTTCAAAGCCTCTCAATTGATGGCGGGGTGCCTGTGACCTTAAGAGCAGGGATCGATTTCTACCATGCTTCTGTCCACAACCAAGGCGGGCATCTGCTAATTATGGAAAATGGGCAGGATGTGGGAAGCGCGGGCGAGCGGGTTGCATCCGTTGGCACTGATGGCTCAAGGTACACGGAGTATTCGCTAAGAGGTACGACCTTTGGCAATTAGCCTGCTTGCCATGGACTGCAAAGTCGTCTTGCGTCGCTCCCAGAGCCTCGCAGCTCGCCATCAACCATGCGCTTTTCTTACGGTTCTCTGACTAGCTGTGAAGCATTCGCCATTTAGCATGCTGCTATGCAGACAAATCAGCACATTTAGCAGTATACTTTACGGATGGAACGCTGAACGCACAGCGCCTATTTGGTAAAGGATCAGAGCATGGCTTCAACGCGCTACTATCTGGACTACCTCAACAACCAGATCGACATCTCCCCGGCTAACAGCCAAGAGGAGCTTGACGCAGCTCAGCTGCTCCAGTCATTGATGGACGAGCATGGCCTTGACACCACAATGCAAGAATTCGATGCCCCTGCGGGAGGTGAATTTACGCACGACCTCACGTGCGTGCTGCTCTTCTTTGGAATGGTCATGAGCGGTGTGTTGGATAGTGCCGTTGGTGTTGTCGGTAGGGTCATCGTGCTCGTGTGCGTAGCCCTCCTTGCCCTTCGCTTTGGTGGCTATGACCTCCTGGGAGGGATTGGTCCCAAGGCGAGGAGTCAAAATGTCATCGGCGTACACCGCGCCACGGGGCCTCTTGTGGTCAAGGGCAATCGGCCGATCGTTATCGTTGCGCACTACGATAGCCCTAACGAGAACCCGCTCTATCGTCGCAACTTCGTTAGCCTGCTTCCTGTCATCAAGAGGATGAGCCTCTGGCTGGTCATTCTCGTATCCCTCTGCACCCTGCTTCAGCTGATTGGTGCCATCCCCGAGGTCGGTCGCCATGTCTTCTGGGGCATCGGTATTGTGGCGGGCATTCCGCTGATTGCCATCGGGGTGGCAAATATATATGAGAGGTTCGCACCCTGTACGGTGGGAGCCAGCGATAACAAGTCGTCTGTCGCTGCCCTGCTCGGCGTTATGGACATGGTACGTCCCGCCGATGACGATGCCAAGCGGCAAGCTGCTGCGAATCTTCGCAGTGAGGTTGAGCGAGGCATTGCGGCAGACCAGGCTCCAGTGGATGAGGCTGATGGTCTTGGAGAGCTAGGCGAGGGGTCCCAGGTTGAGGAAGCTCAAGTCGCCCCTAAGGACGTGGGCCAAACCGATGGCGAAGGCGTCAAGGGCGGCGAAGCGGATGGTTCGGTCACAGAGGGCTCGTCTGCCATGCGCGAGACTGAGGGAGAAGTGCCAGACGCTGAGGTCTTGTCCCATGAACCATCAGGTCGTGACGAAGACAGCCAAGAACCAGACCAGGATCCGAGGATAGGTCCTCTTTCAGGAGTCTTCGATAGGGTGCGCAAGGGTACGGGAGGCCTCTTTGGTAGGATTCGCTCGGTTGCCGTCAAGGAGCCAGAGCCTATAGAGGACGACCGCTATGGCTTTTCCCCCGAGCCTCCCTCTGTGGTGGCGACGTCTCGCGTACCGGCGACGGAGAAGGGTGTGGGAGCTGATGACGATACCATAGGTGCCTCGATTTCCACTCGTGTCCCAGGGGAGGGGATCGAGGCGAACATATATAGACAGAATGGGGATGGGTCAAAGTTCGACCCAGACACGATCGTCGCGAACACTGCGCCGTCCGCAGGCGATACTGAAACTGCAGAGACTCTGGAGGTACCTATCGTGAGCAAGCCCGAACCCAGGCCGGTGACTTCGAACGCTACGCGCAGAGAAAGGCGGGTCCCAAAAACGCGGGCTTCCTCAACAAGTGAGCCACAGGCCGTTGCACAAGCCAACGAGCACGATGTCGTCCGTCGCGGGGCAAGTTTCATCGAGAGTCTCCAGATCCTTCCCTCGGACTGCGAGATCGTCTACGAGATGCCCCCACGCCCCAAGGTCGATCTGTCGAAACTCCCTGAGGTCCCTGAGATACCCGACTTCAAAGTCGAAGACTTCTATGTGCCGGTCGAGTCTGTTGATGAGGAGGAGCCACAGGAGGAGCATACCGGTTCCGTTCCCACCTTCTTTAGTGACAGGGAACGTAAGGTCAAGGCGAGAAGGGACACGGCCGCGCGCACCGAGGCTGCGGAGTCGCGCTCATCTGCAGCGGGTACAGACGATGCGTCTTATGAGCCTGGTTCAGATGACATCTACGCGGACTATGGTGAGGGCGGCGAGGACGCTGCCTATGCACGGAGTGCTCGGGACACGCTCGAGAACACAGCTGACGCCGAGTACGAGTCCATGGGCACTGGGGGCCGTGGGGGCCTGGCGGACTTGTCTCAGAGAATCGCTGATATTCTTGCCAAGATTCGTGAGGCGTTCAGGAGCTTGGTCGAGCGCATCACCAATCGAAAGAAAACCATCAGCGGAAGCACGGCGCAGTACGGGATGATCGCAGACGAGCAGGACGAGGATGACCAGGACTCCGATGACTTCTACTACGATGATGACAGCCAGGAGCCACAGCAGGAAGGCGCCGAGGATGATGACGTTGCCATCGAAGGGGAGTATGTCGTTGAGGATGACGTGCAGTACGACTCTGATGGATCTGAGGATGACACTAAGGCATTCGCTCGTGATGAGATGAGGGTGGATGCCACCGTGTTGGAGGATGAGGATGACGCTGAAGGTGAACTTGGCGATACCCAACCCGACGGTGCCCTGCCCCGTTTTGATGATGCCGACACGACGGGAGGGTTGGTCGAGGGGGATATGAGCGGCCTCGACACCAAAGATGAGGATGTGAGACCGGACGAGAGAAAAAGGCCGAGGCCAGTGGATGACCCGAGGTGGGGAATGTCTGACTTCCGCCCTGCCCCTGTGGATGACGGGGATCCGAGTGGGAGCGTGGCGCATCGAGCCGTCCTGTTTGACCTCCCTGACCCATCACTCATGCCCAAGGATCCCCTTGCGCCTGACGACCTGGGGTCAGCGACCTCGTACGACTCAGGTCAGACGAGTACCAGTGTGCGACCGGTTCGTGGGACGCGCGAGCCCATTGGTATCGTGAGGCCAAGTCGTGACTTTGGCGCAGAGGCTGGAGAGGGTAGCCAGGTACGCGAGAGGTATGCTCGCACGACCAGGGATCGCGGGGGCGAGTCTGGATATTCGGGCGGCAGCCGTAGGAGCCAGGCTGCCGACGATAGTTCGGCGAGCGAGTGGAGCAGAGCTGACGTAGGCCATGATGCCGGGCAAGATGGACGCACCATCGGGAGTCGAGATCGTCGGAGCGGCGGCAGGGTGGATGGCGACCGCCCCGCATCTGCGGGATCACGTCCAGACACACGTAGGTGGAAGGGCGGTGCAACCGAGCGCTATGACCTTCGAGTCGTCGACGAGCGGGTCCGTGAGGGAGAGGGGGATGACGCACAGCTGCAGCGCCCTACCAAGGAGGACCTACGCGAGGCGATACTGGGCATGGGGGATGACGAGCTCATCTCGCATGACGTGTGGTTCGTTGCCCTTGGCGCATCCTCGATCAGGCACGCTGGTATGCGAGAGTTCCTTGCTGACTTCAGGAAGTCGGTAAGGGGTGCCTTTGTCGTTAACCTTGACTCCATTGGTGCCGGGGACCTGACCATCCTGACGAGCGAGGGCGCAAACGAGACTCGCCGCTCGGACCGCCGACTGGTGAGGTTACTCGGATCGGTTGCAAAGGACCTACATGTCAACGTGAACAGGAGGCGTTACATCTGGACCGAGACCGACGCGACGCCTGCCATGCATGCCTCCATGCGAGCAGCCACTCTCATGGGCCTCTCGCATGATGGTGTTCCGGAGCTTTCGCACACGGTAGACGATGTCCCCGAAAACGTAGATGCCGAGCAGGTCGTCTCTGTGACAGAACTCGTGTCGGAGCTTATTCGTCGCTCGTAACCATGGCTTTTGCGACGCTCTGCTCGCTGGGTTTTTGCGTGAGCTGTGTGACTACGTGGGCCAACCGAGTGTGATCCCCCGCCGTCGTCCGGCATGGCCGATGGCGGGGGATCGTGTTCTCATGACGGGATCACCTCCCCTGAGCGTTGTGTGAGGGAGTAGTTGTCCCACATTGCGTGATGCCCATATGGGTGCTATAGGACCTTGTATGAGCGAGCGAGCGGATACGACCATTGTGCCTCACCCTTTCTGTCTTGGTGCCATCTGAACTACCAAGAGGTTAGCGGGGCACCGTTGCATGATGCTCTCATCCAGCTGCGCTTGGCTCTCGTCTTGAGGCGAAATGTGAGGAGAGCTCGGGATATGCCCTGCTATTTGCCCAATGGGTGAGCTGGAAGAGCCACTTACCCGTAGATTCTGTAAAATGCCTGAATTTGTGTTACCATATCTCTGATCATGAGCGTAAACAGGGACATATACCGGGCAGTTCATGAGCGCAAGTGGCTGAGCGTGGAGTACCTCAATGGGCAGGGCCGAACCACACGCTATTGGGTTGGCGTCAAGGACATCGACCCCAGGCAACGCACGCTCAGGGTGCGCGGCATGCACCTGGGGAGCTATACCGTCAAGGATCTTACCATTCGTGTGGAAGGCATCGAGTCATCCTCACTGATCGACGAGTCATACTTTCCCACCCCACCTGAGCTCATCGAGCGCATCGATCGCGACGAGGATCGGTTCTCATCCATCTTTGGCACAGTACCTAACCTTAACGTCCTTAACTATCTGGCCGATTGCAACAGGCTCAACGTAGCGCCCGCCACAAAGGAATTCTCGCTCATCAAACGTGTCGATGAGGACTCCTTTGCCCGAGGGGCGCTCTGCCTTGACGGGGAACAGTTTGCCGCCGTCGTCAAGAGAGCTCAGGACAGGGCTCGCTATCCGCACAAAGGGCTTCGTGCGAAGTTTGAGCAGCTTGCGCTCAACGTCCTCTCGGTACGCGGGGCGGGTGGCCTCTATGTCATCGCCTATCGACAGCTGCGTCTTGACCCCGAGCGTCGCACATTGGTCATAGGCCATAACACGATACTGTGTCGCGAGTTCGTCGTGCGAAACGGGAAGGCGTTTGAACGCCAGTCCATCAAGCGCTACCTGGGAGAGGAGGACCTTCATCTGCTCTCGTCCTTTGACGAGAATCGCGAGCGTATCAAGGACCTCATGGCCAAGCGGATCAGCGCGCCCCGGCTTGTCGATGACGTTCCGTACCTCCTCATCATCACGCGTGATGCCACCGTTGACCTGCAGAGGGAGTACGATGGTATCTATGCGATGTATGAGCGCGGCGAGCCGACCGTGCCCATAAAGGCGTTCTTTGGGGACCTGACCAAGCGTCCGGTGCGTCGCCGGGAGTTTCCGCTCATCCTTCTTGACCAGCACATCAACATGGACCAGCTCACCGCGACGCATCAGGCGCTCAAGTATCCGGTGACCTATGTGCAGGGTCCACCTGGCACAGGCAAGACGACCACCATCGTCAATATCCTGGTCAACGCCCTGTACAATGAGCGCACGGTGCTCTTTGCGTCCTTTAACAACCATCCTGTGGACGGGGTGTTCAAGAGCCTGGGGAACTATAGCTGGAACGGGAAGGCGCTTCCGCTACCTGTGATACGCCTTGGAAACAACGCCGTCATGATCCAAGCACTCGAGCGCATGCGCACGCTCTACGAGCTTGTCAAGGATGAGTCCGTCACGCCTGATAGGATGATGGAGTTGTCCCGAATCGATGGCAAACTTCGCGCCAAGGACCTCAGCGACCTCCTGAAGGAGTACGAGGAGAACCTTGACCTGCAGGAACGCAAGGAGTGCATAGAGAAGCTCGCGAAGGATACCGATGATTTCTTCTTTAAGCTCGAACTGCAAAGTGTGCAGCTTGAGCTTGTGCGCAAGCGGCTGAAGAGAGTCGAGCCTGCCGAGAAGACGCTTGAGCGGGCGCTCAAGCTCATGGACAGGGACCAGGAGAGCCTCCTTAGGCAGCTCTTCTGCCTATCTGTGCGTCGCATCAAGCGCTTGGGCGAGCCGCGTGTCGATGAGCTGCGGGAGATCGTGTTCTCAACGCAGGCCGATGACGAACGCGTGACAGCCTTCAATCATTATCTCTCGGATACGGATAACCTCAAGAAGTTTCTGCGTATCTTTCCCATCGTTGCAACTACCTGCATCTCTGCACATAAGTTAGGGCAGCCCGTGCCAAGCTTCGACATGGTGGTCATCGATGAGGCGAGCCAGTGTGACAGTGCCTGCGCGCTCGTGCCCATAGTTCGGGGGCAAAACCTCACCTTGGTGGGAGACCCCGCCCAGCTCTCTCCGGTCGTGGTGATCGATGGGACGGACAATGCCACACTAAGGCGTACCTACAACATACCCGACGAGTACGACTTCATAGAGCACTCGGCATACAAGACCTTTCTCGCCTGCGACTCGGTGAGCAACGAGATACTCCTGCATGAGCACTATCGCTGCGACGAGAAGATCATCGGCTTCAACAACCGCAAGTATTACAACGGTAAGCTCAGCGTGAAGAGCGGTCGCAACTCGCCTGGCGCGCTTTCGTACTATAACGTTGAGGAGGACGTCTCTCGCGAGAAGAACGTCGCGCCGGCCGAGGCAGCCGCCATCGTAGATTACGTGCGCAAGAACTGTGACAAGCAGATAGGGATCATCACGCCCTTTGCCAGACAGCGTGAGTATCTGTTGTCCTCCCTCTCTGCGCAGGGCTTTGATGACGTGCCCTGTGGGACGGTCCATGCCTTTCAGGGAGACGAGAAGGACGTGATTCTGTTCTCGCTCGCCCTGACCGATCGCACCACACCCGCCACCTATGCATGGGTGGCAAACAATCAGGAGCTGATCAATGTGGCGACGTCACGTGCCCGTGACGAGTTGGTCATATTTTCCAACGACAGGGAGCTTGATCGCTTGCACAGGTCGATGAAGGGACCGGATGACCTCTGTGAGTTGGTACGGTACGTGAAGCAAAACGGGAAGTCGCTGGTGACGCCTCGCTCTGTGTCATCTCGCGCGCTTGGAATCAAGCCATACAGCACCAAGACCGAGGCGGCGTTCCTTGAGAGCCTTAACCATGCGCTGAGCAACGTGTTTACCTCTCAGGTGCGCCATGTGGTGCATCACGAGGTGCCCATAGCACAGGTCTTCGACGAGAACGTGGCTCAGCAACAGCTCTTCTACAGCGGTCGATTTGACTTCGTGGTCTATGAGGTGGAGCCTGACGGAACTGAGGTCCCGGTCTTGGCCATCGAGCTGGATGGCAAGGAGCATCGGGCAAACGAGGCGGTGATGAGACGCGACGAGCAAAAGAACGAGATATGTCGCAGGCATAAGCTGCAGCTCATCCGTGTTGAGAACTCCTACGCCCGTCGCTATGCCTTCATCAAGAGCATCTTGGAGAAGTTCTTCTCCATTCGGCGTTAGGGTGGGCCCAGCCGGGGCCGGTCCCGACGTTTTAGAACCCCCCGCAGTGATCCCGCCCCGGTCTTGATGCCTTAGAACCCCCCCCGCAGATTGGCGGGTACCGAAGAAATAGGCTCAACTGGGCAAACGTCCTCGTGATAGTGCCCGCCAGATTCTGGGGCACTAAGCCCCCAAGCTCTTGCGGGCAGGTGGGGATGCTCTGCGGGATCCTCCAGAATGTGCCGAAACCTTTGCTGTATCCAAAAAACGCAGTCTCCCTCGTACGGGAAGACTGCGTTTGCTTGCGTGGAGCGGGCGATGGGAGTCGAACCCACCTCAGTAGCTTGGGAAGCTACGGTTCTACCGATGAACTACGCCCGCATAGAAATGAATTTTAGCACAGAGCCGCGAAACCCCTCAGTCCACTGAGTGTTCTCGTAAGTGCACACGATAAGCCCAGAGACGGTAGTGCTCGTTTAGTGAACCACATATACGCGCAAGCCCGCCTCAGCGCTTGGACGTCGGGTTCGATAAGTTGGCGTAAATCATGAAGAAGCCCACCAGCAAGTACACCAAGCGTATACTACGCGCTGCAACGTCTCAAACAAATTGGGGTTTTACCTGGGACTTTACTGGGGCAAACAATGAGACCGAAACGCGTGAACACAAGCCTTCCTGGCCATCATTTGCGGGTTTGGGTCCCGTTGCTCGCTCCACGTGAGCAGCGCGGCTTCCTATTGGGCTGCTTTTGCATGCCTTGTGGCTCCTGTCGACGTGGTGAGCACCGTACTTGATCGAGATTGAATGACGGGATTTGCCTCACCGCGCGCCAAGGTCCTTGAAAAAGAGTATCGGAGGGATGTTTTCATGAGCAGCCGACTAAGTGCCGAGGAGTGTCGTCGGGCGATGGAGGGTCTCGCTCCTCAGATAGAGCGCTATGCGGAGCTTCTCGTTCGCAAGGGCGCCGCGATCAAGCCGGGCCAAGAGCTTGTGCTCCAGGCGCCCGTTGAGCGTGCCGACTTTGTGCGCATCGTCGTCAGGGCCGCCTATAGGGCAGGTGCCGGGCACGTCACCGTCATCTGGCGTGATGATGTTGTGCAGAGACTCACCTTTGAGAGCGTCGCGCTCGACTTCTTTAGGCACACACCCTCGTGGCAGATTGAGCAGCTGAACTCCCTTGCTGAGGCCGGCGCAAGCTTCTTGTTTCTGGATGGCTCTGACCCTGCGGCATTCGATGGTGTCGATCCGGCTAAACCAGCTGCGGCATCACGTGCCAGGAACAGCGAGTGCCGTGCCTTCAGGGAGGGCATGGATTTTGGGCGCAACGTCTGGTGTATCGCCGGGGTGCCTGTGGTTGCCTGGGCAGAGAGGATCTTTCCGGGGGTGAGTGCGAGCGAGTCTCTCTATAGATTGTGGTGTACGATCTTGAGCGTTGCCCGTGCGGACGGTGATGACCCGCAGGGCACATGGGAGACGCACAATGCGACCTTCGAGAAGAACAAGCGGATTCTGAACTCCAATCGTTTCGTGGGCCTTCACTATGCCTCAAGCAACGGGACGGACCTCACCATTGGCCTCAATGAGGGCCATGTTTGGGAGGGGGGTGCGGCGCGGACGGTTGACGGAACAGTGTTCTTTCCCAACATACCGACCGAGGAGGTGTTTACCACCCCAGACCGCAGGCTGGCCGAGGGCATCGTGCACTCTGCGCTGCCGCTCGTGCACGCGGGCAGCATCGTGGAGGACTTCTGGTTCGCCTTCGAGGAGGGCCGTGTCATAGATTACGGGGCCGAGCGGGGCAAAGACGTCCTGAGGCATATTCTCGAGACGGACGAGAACGCGGTTCGTTTGGGGGAGTGCGCCCTCATCTCCAAGAACACGCCCATCCGGCAGAGCGGTATTCTCTTCTATGACACGCTCTTCGACGAGAACGCGAGCTGTCACCTCGCCTTGGGTATGGGTTTTCCCGAATGCCTTGAGGGTGGGTTCAAGCTTGATAGGGATGAGCTGCTTGCGCATGGCGTCAACCAATCCCACACGCACGTGGACTTCATGATTGGAACCGAGGACCTTAACGTATGGGGCATCAAGGCAGACGGTGCAAAGACACCACTATTTGTGAACGGCCAGTGGGCCTGGGAGAGCGAGTAGAGTATCTGGCGTGAGGGGTCGGTTGAGGCTGTGAGGGCGCATCGAGCGTGGTAGAATGCAAATATGGGTCGTTAGCTCAGTTGGCAGAGCAGGAGACTTTTAATCTCAAGGTCAAGGGTTCGACCCCCTTACGACCCACCATGGGACACGAGGCCAGGGGGCAAAACCCCTGGCCTTTCCATATGGACGGAAGACCGCGTGCCGCTAAGGGTCGCTAAGGTTCTTGCCAAAGAGCTACTTTTTGGTTACGCCTGCTTTGTCTCTCTCGTGTTCTGGAGCCTTACCCTGGTTTGGAGTCGGAATCTGGATCCCTTCCACTACTGGGCTCGTCGAGTGAGATATCAAGTTCCGGCTGATACGAGTAGAGGCTTGCCGTAGGCACCATGAAGTCAATCCTGTCGATCTGGCGGCACACTCTCAGCAGTTCTTTGTCAAGCGCGTGAAATCCCAGTGATTCGTCTCTGGATAGCCTCACATCTCTGAAACGTATCGTAGGAGCGACGTGTATCGCATCCTTCGGGCCGACCTCATAAACCTGGCCTCCCGGTGCTTCTTTAGCCCACTGGACGCAGACCCGAGCCGCCGCCTGCCCCGAGGGCCCGCACCCAGCTGCGAAGAACCATGGGCCGCCGCCCGCGCGCGACGACCGTCTCCGGCGCCATGCGACATGAGGTCCTCACTCACAGGGGCGGAGACGCGCGTCAGCCGCGACGTCACGGGCGGCGGCGGGCGCGCGACGGTCGCTAGGCCCGACCTACGGGGGACGGTGCCGGGGCTGCGGAGGAGGGCCGCGCGGTCTTGCGGAGGGGCACAGCTTGGCCCGACACCTCACGAAAAGGCGCAGTCTGAAGCCTCCGCGTCGCGCAGACTGCGCTTTTCCGTTACATTACCGCCCGGGAGGCGTGGGACGCAACCCCCCCGCCAGGCTGCGGGGGGGGGTTGTGCCAGGGCCCGCAGGTCTCGGCCTGGGGCCCGACCGCACGGAAAGACGCAGTAGGAGTGTACACAAATCGGCGAAAATGACCTCTCGACGTTGGTTTGGGGCATTTGTGTACACTGTTGCGAGCGAGTTGCGTTGGGTGACACGAGTGTCTCAACCACCATGGGATGCCTGCGGCACCGATGGAGTCCTGCTTCAGCAGGGCACCCACAGCACACGGAGAGAAGATCAGATGTGCGTAGCATGCGTCTATCCGGCTCATTTCTATCTGCTTACTTTGGGTGCCCGTCGAGGACGCTGCCGTTGCGATGTGAGTGGATCACTCACTTCGAGCTTCCCTTCAAAAATCGATCTACCTGCGCATACGTAATTTCAGCCTCTTTTGTAAAGTCATTTTTGCGAGAAAAATCACTCACATCGTAATCGCGAAGTGAGTGATTCACTCACTTCCGGTATGCAGCAGCATGGGCTCGTATTGGTTGACCCTACCAGTACACGTATAGTACGAGCCGCCCCCTTTGGTGACTTGGATCTTGCAGATAGTGCCAGATTGACCTATATCGCCCAGACGGGGATGGCTTGGACATCCCTGCTGACCATGTATGGCGTCTCCGTCTGACATATGACATTGCCGAAACCGACCTCGTAATCACAGTGAAGCTGCTAAGTACCTCAAAGTTTCTGACTGCCTCGGCACGCACATTGGTCCTCGCCTTAATCTCGACGGGGTGCATGACCTTCCCGTCTTGGATCAGCAGGTCGATCTCCCTCTTCTGCGAATCACGATAGAAGGAGATGTTTCGCGGGTCGCGCCCGGCATTCATATGGCTCTTGAGGACCTCAGAGACGACGAAGGTCTCGAACATGTGACCTGCCATAGCTCCGCGCTTGAGCTGCTCTGGCGTATTCCATCCCGCAAAATGACATGCGAGACCCGTATCCATGAAGTACAGCTTTGGCGTCTTGGTCAGGCGCCTTGTGGTGTTTGCCCAAAACGGCTGCAGAATACGAATGATACCGCTGGCCTCGAGGACCAAGATCCAACTCTGGATGGTCTTCACGCTGACGTCGACGTCATTGGCCATGTCGCTCGCGTTGAGTAGCTGCCCCGTTCGGGCGGCGGCCGCAACCATGAAATTGTAGAACTTGCGCCGGTCCCTTAGGTTGATTGCCTGCCGCACGTCGCGCTCCAAGTAGGTCTGGATGTAGCTGTTGTAGAAGGAGTGCCAGTCCACCTCAGCGTCCTGAAGTCGTGGCATAGAGCCGCGCTGGATATGGGCCCAGAGATTGAGGCCTTTGGGTGATCTCGGCGTCTCCTTGCGCGGCAGGTATTGGGAGGTAAAGGGCGTCCCTTTTGTGGTGCCCGATATTTCTCTCAGGGACAATGATCCGAGCTCAAGTATTCCGACACGACCAGCGAGTGACTCGCTCACTCCCTGCATGAGGCCATAGGTCTGTGAGCCCGTGGGTACGACAGAGCCATACGCGTCTTTGGCATCGACCACGAGCTTTACCTGGCGAAAGAGGCTCGGAGCAAGCTGAACCTCGTCTATGATGATGGGTGTCGAGGAGGAGCTGAGAAACGTGCCAGGATCGTCGATCGCGCGGTCGAGTTCGTTTATGTCATCGAGCGTGACGTAATCATAGGTACTGCCAAGGATGTGCTTGAGCAACGTGGTCTTTCCGGTCTGTCTCGCTCCTGTGACGAGCACACACTTGAACTGCGCTAGATGAGTGCGTAGCGCAGCTTCGATCTCTCGATTGATGTACACGAGGGCACCTCCCTTCTCCTATAGGAGGTACTCTACAGGCTTTGGTGGGTAATGTAAAATTTAGAGAGTAACTACAAATCCGCTTTTCATATCGTGGAACTGGCTCTATCACGGGTGAGGCTCTATCGCGGGTGAGAGGGCATCCATCTCCCGTTGGGCTACTTCGGCAAGCCTTCCCCTGCCGCTACGCTTCGTGTGTGCGTCGATACTTTTGCAAACTGCTGTTGGGTTTGTCGGGAATCGTCATCTCTATGACCGCAGATCTGAGCGCGGGCACGAGGTAGCTCTCCCTAAAGTTCTTTTTGTCAGATAGGCCCATGCGTCCCATGATGTCAGACAGCGATAGGGTCTCATTTCCCATGATCCGCAGAAGCCTCTCGACTTGGGGGGCGACTTGGGGGGCGACTTGGGGGGCGACTTGGGGGGCGACTTGGGGGGTTCTCTCAAACTTCATGTTCCACAACGTAACGTAGAAGTCGTGTGGTCCGTTCTCAAACAAGGGCTTGAACTCGGATCTATAGCCGTCCTCGGCAGCCGTCGCGCTACATATCTCGCGAAGTCCTGTTCCACGACGCTCCATGAGGTTCATGCGGCTGAAGATGTCGCACACTATGGGGTTGCGGCGATGGCTTTCCACATGCGTGGACATGACATCCTTGGGCAGCGGCCCCTTCATCATGGAGCCTGGCGAGATAATGTCAACGCGATCATCGTACATGTCGATATGGACCTCGCTGCCGAGGTCAAGGTAAGAGCGATGGACAAGCGCGTTCACGAGCGCCTCGGTGATGGCGCGCTCGCTATAGCAGCGGAGGTTTATGCGGCTGTTGGGGGTCTTCTTCCATGAGAGGATGTTGTGTCGCTTCACGAATGCCTCGCCCTCTCGCAGCAGGGTGAGCAGGCTACCAGAGAATTCGCCATCATCGGTTGGGTCTTCCTTGCGTGTGCCCGTCCATCTTGTGCAGAAGAGTCGGGAGTGCCGTATCAGCGGCTCGTCGGCGAGGAGCGCACCGGCATTCGTAAGGTAGCCTCCATCATCTGTTACGAGGCCAAACGAGATGAGGTCCGCGTCATCTATGTCATGTCCGGTCCTGAGAGCGTAGCCTGCCCTCAGGACCGTGAAGCTGGCGCGATCCATCGAAATCCCTGAGACGAGGCTATCCCAGGTTTGGTTCGTTCCCTTGAGGATGAGCTCATTGAGGTGCTCAGACGAGATGAACTCGCTTCTGTCGCCGTTGCGCACGTAGGCCTCGCGTCTGCCATCAGCTCGGTAGTAGTGGGGTGGGTGGGTGCCCGCAGGTACGCGCAGCTCGATTACCGCCCCTGCCCGCTCGCCTGATAGCGCTATCTCAAAGTGCGGGATGGGATCTATGCGGTCGTGGATCATGCGCGAGATAAACTCTATCTCTGCCTGGGGATTGTCGATGCCGATCGCCTCGTGTGTGGAGTCATCGATGCCAAACACGACCGTGCCCCCAATTGTGTTTGCAAAGGCGCTCACGCTCTTCAGCCAACTCTTGGGTCTTGAGTGCTCGACATGAGCCTTGAAGTCGCAGTCAGTTGTCTCGGAGACGAACCGCTTGGTCATAGAAATCCTCTTTGTTGAGGGGACATCGTTTTGCTTGGGGATAGACAGGATACATCAACGTGTCATTGGCTGGTGTGGCATGTCTGTCCCGCCTTAGCTGCGTAGGGGATGCAAACGAACCCGAAGGCTGCGAGGCCTTCGGTGGCTTGTGGGCCTCGTCACGTGATGAGAGCAGCGAGACACTATCTACTACTATTTCAATGTATCAAATGACTTATATGAATGTTTACATAGAAATGTATGCACAAGCAGTGGGAGAAGACGCTGGCGCATCGGCGGCTGTGGTCTGCTGCCATTGAGAGGAGAAGAGAGGGTCCTGTTAGAATGGATGTTATGAATAAGAGGGGAGGAGGGGAGGACAACGTGGGTCATGGGCGGCTCAAGGCGGTGGAGATCTTTGCTGGGGGAGGGGGCATGCTGCTTGGCACGGCGCTCGCGGGCTTTGTCCATGAGATGGCTGTCGAGTGGGATCATGTCGCCTGCGAGACGCTTCGAGACAATGTGAGCGCAAACTATCCGCTTATTGCAGGTCTCAACGTGGTAGAGAGTGATGTTAGGAACGTTGACTGGTCTTGTGTGACCGACGAGATAGACTTGCTTGCGGGTGGACCACCGTGTCAGCCATTCTCGCTCGGCGGCCTTGCCCGCGCGGCGCTTGATCCCCGCGACATGTTTCCCGCCATGACGTCAGTCGTGGCAACGCTCAGGCCGCGCGCGTTCGTGTGCGAGAACGTTAGAGGTCTGACGAGATCATCCTTCTCTGACTACTACCACTATATCCTGATGAGGCTGCAGCACCCGCTCGTTGCTGCCCGTGATGGAGAGAGTTGGAGAGAACATTACAAGAGACTATGCAGGGAGCATACCAATGGCGTGCATGATGACTTGCACTATGAGGTGATACCGACCATCGTGGATGCTGCAGACTATGGGGTTGCCCAGCGCAGGTCACGGGTGTTTATAGTCGGCTTTCGCTCTGACGTGCGGGCGAACTGGTCTTTCCCAGAGCCTACGCACTCGAAAGAGGCATTGGCTTTCGCGAAGAAATCTGGGGCATATAGAGGGCGATGGACCTCCTCCTGTACATCGTCCACCGAGAGACCTTCTCTTACCTCGGGCGGCAAGAGGGCCTGGCGAACAGTGAGAGACGCATTGGGTGGCCTGCCTCACCCACGGCGTGACGGGACGTCTGACTGGATGCAGCATGTCCTGAAGCTGGGTGCGCGGCGCTATCCAGGCCACACGGGGTCTCTTCTCGATGAGCCATCAAAGGCAATCAAGGCGGGTGTTCATGGTGTTCCAGGTGGTGAGAACATGTTCATTGACGATGAGGGTTCGCTGCGATATTACACGGTCCGTGAGGCGGCACGCATCCAGGGCTTCCCAGACCTCTACTCATTTCATGGGTCATGGAGCGAGGCCATGCGGCAGATTGGTAATGCCGTGCCGGTGGAGCTGGCGCGGAAGGTCACCGAGTCAATCGCGACCTGTCTGATCGATGACTCTGTGCGCCAGATTCCGCATAGACGGTTCCAGCTTGTTGGTGATGTGGCATAAGCTGGCAGCCAGCAATCTTCAACCCGCTTGCCTTCGACAGCCTCTCAGGGTCGATAGCGAGAGAACTTACGAAGGCGCCGATGACGCCGCTCATGACTCTGCCGCCGTTTGATGGCCCGGGGATATATGCCCTATACTACTCGGGAGGTTTCAGATACTATGCACCCCTCTCGGCGGCAAATAAGAGAGAGCCTGGAAGCTGGCCGATATACATCGGTAAAGCCGAGGCCTCGACGCGCAAGGGCATTGGTCCCAGGGCTCCCGATGACTATTCGGGAAACGCTCTCTACCGAAGACTCAAGAAGCATACAGGCTCAATCGAATCCTCCAGCAATCTTGATGTTGCGGATTTTCATGTCCGTGCGCTGGTGCTTGCATACGTTTGGGTGCCGATGGCAGAGACCTCGGCTATCGCGATGCATAGGCCGCTGTGGAATACGTTGGTCGACGGCTTCGGTAATCATGATCCGGGAAGGGGGCGCTACGAAGGAATGCGTTCGCGCTGGGATACCCTTCACCCTGGGCGCAGGTGGGCTGAAAAGCTGCGTCCAAACGTGTATACGGCACGGCAGATCGGCGAGGAGGCTCTTGCCTGGTTGGTCCAGCAAGCGCCCGAATATCGAACCATCCCATTGTAGGATATCCGGACGTGACCTGATCGCGATACGTTGATCTGGTGCCTTGAGGGACAGGGGTGCGATAGGTGCCCATAGCTGGAGGCCCTTCGCAAGGTCTCATGGCGCGCACAGGCTCAGCCGAGTGAGACCACGCTGTCGCAGCACTCGGCCACAAACTCCGCGTCATGTGTGATGACCAGCACGCATCGCCCTCCTGCGGCAGCCGTTTTGAGCTCGGTAGCGATGATTCGCATGTTTGCGGCATCTAGGCCGCTTGTCGGCTCGTCGAGGACAAGGATGTTGCGATCGGAGAGAAGCGCGCAGGCAATTGCCAGGCGCTGGCGCTGACCTCCCGACAGGCAGGCCGGGTGCGCATCGCGGTATTGGTAGAGCCCCATTCGCCTGAGGATGTCGCGTGCCCGCCCGATGTTCTTCTCGCTACGCTCCCGCATGCTCATAAGAAGCTCGTCGGACACGGAGTTGGTGAAGAACTGGGCCCCAGTGTTGTTGGCGCAGAACCACAGCTCCCGTCTGCGCCGCGCGGGGCGCAGACGCCTTCCGCTGACGATCACCTCACCCTCCCTTTGCCGCAAAAGCCCGCTGAGCACAAGTCCGAGCGTGGTCTTACCGACGCCGTTGGGCCCCATGATCGCCGTTATCCGATGCGTAAAGAACGAGAGGTCTAGGCCACGCCATACCTGCGTCTGGCCCCGCCGGCAGGCAAGCCCCCTGCACTGGATGGCCAAACGAGCGCCATGTGGAGCAGGAAGATGGGGCTGCGGTACTAGAATCGCCGAACGCAGACCCATGCGGCGCCGTTCGACATCGGGAAGCGCCCGCATCTCCGAAGGCGAAAACTGCCGGCATATGCGTCCTGCCCGCAGGTACAGGTAGCGGTCGGCAATGCCGTCGAGCCAGGCTATGCGATGCTCGGCGACCAACAGGGTGAGCCCCCGCCTCTTGAGCCCCAGTACGGTCTTTCGCAGCTGCGCCATGCCCGTGGCATCCATGTTGGCAGTCGGCTCGTCGAAGACGAGGACTGTCGGTGTGAGCGCGTATACCGAGGCTATCGCCACACGCTGTTGCTCGCCGCTGGAAAGTGTGTCGACCGCTTGGCTCCGCAGCGCCTCCAGGTCCATCATGGCCAAGGCGCCATCGGTGCGCCGTCTGATCTCCATGCGGTCCATGCCCTGGTTCTCGCAGGCGAACGCCACTTCTCCGGTAAGTTCCGCAGAGAAGAACTGGCTTTTGGGATCTTGGAACACGCTTCCCACCAGACCTCCGACCTCCCAGCTCCTGAGGCCTTCCACGTCGCTGTCCCTCACCAGGACACGCCCCTCCTTCTTTCCATGGTAGAAGGAGGGTATCAGCGCACTCACCATGCGGGTTACCGTCGTCTTCCCGCAGCCGGAGGTGCCGCACAACACCACACACTCACCGGCAGCGACGGTGAGGTCGATGTCAAAGATGCCACTGTCGCTCCCCTGGTAGCGGAAGGAGACCCCCTCGAACCTGATCACAGCTTCGAGCCTCCCAGTGCCAGAAACGCGGCAGCCGTCACGATCCAGACGGCCATCCAAGCCCAGTCACCCAGACGAAGCGGACGGCTGTGGTAGCTGCCCCGCACGCCTGGCTGCTCGGCACAGCGCGCGATCGCCGAGACGGTCAGCTGGTCGGCTATCTGCAGACAGCGCAACAGAAGCGGTACGAGCACGTATTCGCAGCTGAGGGCCGGATGGCGAACGATCTGCAGCGGCGAGAGCAGGGCCCTGTTGCGCATGGATTGTACGATGCTGGCAAGCTCAGAGCCCATGGTTGGAAAGAATCGAAACACCACCAGCATCCCAAGTATCCAGGAGGTCGGGGCGTGCAGACGTGACATGAATTCGGCAAGCAGGCCAGGGGGCGTGGTCATAAGGTCCCACGAGATGATCATGGCCGGAAAGAGGATCCAGAAGAGCAGGACCGTAAACTCCGAGAACAGCACCATCCGCAGCCCCTGGGCAACGATTGCCCACAGGAGTGCCGCGAGCACCAGATAGAAGCTGGTAAACGATGCGACCAGCCTCCATCGCCCCTGAAAGGCGAGGTGACAGAGACCCACAAGTGAGGGAAGCCACAGCCACAGCGGATGGTCGGTCAAAAAGACGCACAGGAGCATGCAGGCAAAGGCGACGAGCTTCACCGGCACCGCAAGTGTGCGGTCACACGACGTGGGGCCCTCGGATGCGGTGTCGTGCTCCGCGCCGGATGCTGCGAGACAATCGGACACTACAGGACTCCTGCCTTCTGGAAGTGCTTTTGTATCAGCCTGCAGCCAATCACGCCACCGGACAACGCGCATACCAGCGTGAAGGCAAGGATAAAGGCCAGCCACGCCGGGTTGGTGTAGTAGAGGAGGTAGTCATTCACATAGGTGGGGTCTTGGCCTGCCGAGGTCGAGAACGCGTAGTAGGTGTCCCAAAAGAGCACGATGGGCAACAGGTTGGTGCCCTGGTGGAGAAAGCCGCTTACCGTACAGGCAGCTATGACCTTCCTGGGATCTTGGCACGATCCGCCCCTCCAGAGGATCGCCTCGCAGATCAGGCCGACAAGGACGTACCAAGGCAAGAGGTACCAATTGCCCGAGGCAAGGTAGACCATCCCCACCATGGTCAGGTACACAAGTGACGCCCCGCGCTTGGCGACGCGCGTGATGAGCAAGGCGTACACAGGCCCGAGGATCAGGACGATGACGCCGGTGGAAAGCACCATGCTTGCGAAGTTGTTGAACATGAAGATGACGTTGAGCGCGGCCTGTATGACGATCATCACCACGCTCAAGAGCGTTGTGGTGATAACGTCCCTCACCGTCCATCTGCTGCTTTGCTTACGCACGTTATCCTCCTTGTCTTGGTATACGACGTCTGTGTCTTGACTGCCCTTTTTGCCGCGGCCCGGCTGCCTTCCGACCACGTGCCCCCGATCGCAGCCTGCTTGCCACCTAACCGGCAGCCTCCCTGCGAATGGCCCATCCCGACGCCTGCTGACGTATGCTCACCAGCTGCCGGTACAGGCCTCCCTGTCCCATAAGTTCGGCGTGGGTGCCGCGCTGGACGATGCGCCCCTTGTCGAGCACGGCAATCTGGTCGGCATCTCGCACTGTCGCCAGGTGGTGGGCTATCATCAGCAGCGTCTTGCCGCGTGTGAGCTCGGCTATGGCCTTCTGTAGCTCGCGTTCGTTCTCGGGGTCAACGCTTGCCGTAGCCTCATCGAGGATGACGATGGGAGCATCCTTCAGAAGGGCGCGGGCGATCGATATGCGCTGCCTCTCTCCGCCGGAAAGCGACGAGCCTCCCTCGCCCACCATCGTTTGATAGCCGTCGGGAAGCGCGCTGATGAACTCGTGGCAGCAGGCTCTGCGGGCCGCCTCGCGCACATCCTCGTCCGTGGCGTCAGGGCGGCCGATGCGAATGTTGTTCTCGATGGTGTCGTTGAACAGGTAGACGTTCTGAAAGACGATCGAGAAGTTTGTAAGCAGGCTGTCACAGGTGATGTCGCGAACGTCCACCCCGCCGACCGCGATCCTACCCTCGCGCACATCCCAGAACCGGGCTATCAGGTTGCAGAGCGTGGTCTTTCCCGAGCCTGACGGGCCTACGATTGCGCAGGTCGTTTTCTCCGGAACGGCAAGGCTTACGTCGTCGATGACGACGGCGTCGTCCCCATAGGAAAATGAGACCCCAGCAAGCTCGATGTCGAACCGGTCGAGCTTGATGTCGGCGCCATCCTCGTCGATACAGGGCATGTCCATGACCTCGTCCACGCGATCGAGCGAGGCATCGATGGCCCGTGCGATCGAGGTTACGCTGCCGGCGACCTCCACCGCCGAGTAGACCATGAAGCTGGCGACCAAAAGCATCAGGCACTTCTCGGGAGCGATGTCACCGATGAGCAGCAGGTAGGGGGCGATCACAAGAAATGCCGCGCGCACAAGCTTGAACACGCTCTGATAGGCTGCAGCCACGCTGGTGAAGGCGCGCTCGAGCGAGACGTTTGCCGCCGTGCTCTCGTCGATGGCAGCGTCGACCTTGCGCGTAGTTCTCGTCCCCAGGCCGAAGGCCTTGACCACCGCCATGCCCTGAACGTGCTCCAGTACGGCGGAGACCAGGTTTGCCTGGGCCGCCTGCCTGCGCGGGGAATAGCTGTCGCCGACCTTCTGACTCAGCGAGTAGAGAAGCAACGCGCAGACAAGGCCAACAATCGAGACAAGCCCCAGACGCCACTCGTAGGCGAGAAGCCAAGCGGTGATGACGACGGCCTGTATGAAACCGCCCGCCACGATCTCGAGGACACTCACCGCCTTAGTCTCGATATCCTCGAGCGTCGTGGTTGCGGCGGCCGCGATGGCGCCAACCTCGCGCTCATCGAAGAAGCCCATGTACGTGCGCTTGAGCCTCTCGCCTATCTCAAGGCGTTTCTGCGAGCACATATCAAAGCTGCCGATGGTGCGGCGCAGAGAGGAGCAGTTGGTGAGCACGATCTGCCCCGTAAGGCTGACGACCATAATAGACAGAGAGACCCAGGCAGTCGCGGCAAAGATGGGACGCCCGGCAAGGCCGTCGAGCACCTCGATCAGCACGACGAGGATGGCCATCAGAGGCAGCGTCTCGAACATCGCGTTGAAGACGGTGAAGACGAACGAGAGGATGAGTGATCGCCTCTGCTCTCCCGCAAAGGTAAGCAAGCGCTCGAACAGCTTGATCATGCCGTATCACCTCCTGCATGCGTGGCCTCCTGCTGGGCGTTCCAGAGACTGCGGTACAGCGGGCTGCTTTCAAGCAGCCCGTGATGGGTGCCCTCGGCAGAGACCCTGCCGTGATCCATGACCACAATCTTGTCCGCCCCCACGATGGTCGAGAGGTGGTGGGCGATGATGATAAGCGTTTTGCCCGCCACAAGCCCGCTGATGGACGCCTGTATGGCCGCCTCGTTCTCGGGATCGGTGAAGGCGGTCGCTTCGTCGAGAATGACGATGGGTGCATCCTTCAGCACCGCCCGGGCTATGGCGATGCGCTGGCGCTCGCCGCCCGAGAGCCTCGCCCCCGCGCTGCCGACGCAGGTGTCGTAGCCTGCCGGCAGGGCGCATATGAACTCATGGCAGCTTGCGCGTTGCGCGGCTTCCTCGACCTCCGCATCGGACGCATCGGGTTTGCCCATGCGGATGTTCTCGCGGACTGACAGGTCAAACAGGTAGTTGTCCTGAGTCACATAGGAGATCGATCGCATGACCTGCTCAAGCGGTATATTTTTGACATCAATGCCGCCGATGCCCACCGAGCCGCCATCCGCCTCCCAGAACGAGGCGATGAGGCGCGCGACGGTGGACTTTCCTGACCCCGAGGGGCCGACGAGGGCGGTCATGGCGTGCGGTTCGATCGCAAGCGATATGCCGTGGAGCACCTCCTCCTTCCCGTATCCGAAGCTCACCTTGTCGAATGTTATGCAGTAGTTGGGAATCTCGACGGGCGTCAAGGGGCGCTTCATCTCGGGCGCATCGAGCAGGGTCGACACCTCGGCCACCGTTGAGTCCACCATCGCCAAGCTGTCGGTGTATCTTAGCGCCTGCATGAGCGGCTTCACCAGCCCGAGCGCGAGGATGATGCAGGTGATGAGCGCAGAGGCGGAGATATCGCCGCTCAGGTAGAGGAGGCTGCCCAGCGGCAGGACGCCTATCAGGCATGACGGCATGATGGTGACACCGGCCACATAGAAGGGGTTGGTCTGCCTGAACCACGTGACCTTTGCGTCCTTGTTTGCGCGGACTGCGTTTACGTACCTCCCATATGACGCCGTGCTCTGGTTGAATCCCTTGATGACCTCGATGCCGCCAATGTACTCGACGATGGCCGCGTCCATGTTCTTGCTCGCATCGAGCACGCGTGCGTAGCGGGGCCCGTAGTCCTTCATCATGCCCATGTAGCAGCAGATCCCGACTGGTATCGTGATAAGCGATATCAGGGCAAGGCGCCAGTCCAGGACAAAGAGGTAGGCAAGCATCAGGACGGGGATGAGGGTGTTCGCCGTCAGCTCGGGGACCATATGGGCGAGGGGAAGCTCGAGTTTCTCGACCGTATCGACGATGAGCGTTTTGAACGTACCCGATGGCTGGTCGAGCACCGTTCCCATGGGGACGCGTGAGAGTTTGTCGGTAAGCGCCTTGCGGATGCTGTTCAGGGTGATGAAGGCGCACCGATGCGAGATGATCGTCGAGGCAGACGCGAGCCATACGCTGCCAAGGTAGCCGACAAGGGCGACGGATGCCGCTGCGGCTATGGGGCCGAGCTCATACATTCCGGCGCAGATCAGCGTCAGTATCTGCGCCGCAGCGATATAGGGCACGATACCGGCGGCCGCGCCAAGGACGGCAAGGACCACAGAGGCGGTAAGGCCGCCGTGGGCCTCGCGGGCAAAGGACATCAGTCTCGATACGGTGGTGCTGTGGGCTGCAGGCACAAAAACCTCCTTCTGCGGGCGGCCACCTGCCCGCCTATACGGGGACGTGTCAAAGCATGACGGTGCCATGGCGTGGCGAATCACGAGAAGCCAAGGCGTGGCGAATCACGAGAATCTGAGCAGGCCCTCCCATCCGCTGTTAAAGAACTGCGCCAGCTCGGCAACGTAGCGTTTCGCCTTATCGCGCCCCATGTCGTGGACGACGGTCTCGAAGACGGCTGTGAAATACGCGCTGATTATCATGTGGTGGAGCTCGATGCTCACCTCGCCCTCGAGTCTGCCTGCCTGCCGCAGCTCCTCATAGAAGCGTTGCGTCCGCTCGACGTCGAGCTCGACGAGGTCGTGCACGTAGGTCTCGTAGCGCGTTCCCTCCGAGCAGCACAGGACGAGCTTGAAGGCATCGAAGTTGTCGTAGACAAAGCCCAAGAACGCGTCGAGGTATTCGGTCGACAGCTGTCGGCTGGAGGCTGCCTCACCTTTTGGAATGAGATCGAAATGCGCCTCCTGCGCCTTGCGAAACTGGTCCAAAAGGCCGTCGGCCGCTGGGGAGACTATGGCGTCGAACAGGTCGGCCTTGCTCTGGTAGTAACCATAGAAGGCCCCTTGGGTGAACCCTGCCTCGCGCACGATGGCGCGTAGCGACGCGCTCTTGAAGCCCTTGGCGAGAAACTCCCGCTTGCCGACCTCGATTATCTTCTGTTGTGTTTCTGAGAGCCCCACGATCCCTCCGTATGTATCAGTGATATATATCACTGATACATACCACAGGATGACGTTGGTGTCAACGCATGACGCGGGCTATGGGTGCGCGGCGTGGGCGGTGGGTGCGTGGCGTGGTGTGGGCAGGATGCGCGGCGGTGGGGTGCTGCACAGGATGCGGGCGTGGGGCGCGGCACAGGATGCGCGGAGGCACGATGTGAGTGATTCACTCACATCGTCAGCACGAAGTGAGTGATTTTCTCGCACTCGGCAACATAAGTTGAGAGAGTCGAACTTGTAAAACTCCAGGTCAGAGACTTACTGAAAGTAGACTCGATGTGAGTGAATCACTCACATCGCGATGAGGAAGTGAGTGAATCACTCACATCGCGATGAGGAGGTGTGCGCGTGCTGTGCGCTCCTCAGGGCTCACTGCGCCTGGTCTCATCTTGTCGCCCTTGCCGCATACTCCGGGTGTGGCGCAGCCTCGCACTCCTTGATGAGCCCGTATGCGGAACCCGGCCGCTTCCGCGTGCGCGCGCTAGACTTGCAGGCGAGGATCATGAGGAACCTAGCGCGGCGACATGTCCAGCATATTTGCCCGGCTCAAACTGTCGGCCATCAAGTTGTGCCACACGCTACGTATCCGATGGGTGATCCGACTTCTTACAAACGTGCTCTTTCGGGTCAGCCCGAAGAGCGAAAAAATTTAGTAGAGTATATGAAGGGAGGGGAGGTGCGCGCAATGTGAAGGGAGGGGAGGTGCGCGCAATGGCTCTTACGTTGAACCCCGATGTCATACGCTGGGCGGTCGAGCGTAGCGGCATCCCCGAGGAAAAGGTCCGCAAAGCCTTCAAGAAGTATCCCGAGTGGCTGGACCAGAGCCATAGGCCGACGCTCAAGCAGCTCATGGACTTCACTCGTATGGTGCACATCAACCTTTGCGATGTGTACGCTCCAGATATCCCTGACTATGGCTTCCAAATTGCCGATTTCCGAACCACGGAAGATGCTGGAGTCGTTGCGCCGTCTCCTGAGCTCTACGATACCATCGAGCAAACCAAGCGGCGACAGGATTGGATGCGCGACTACTTTACAGCGGAGGGACATGAGCCGATCCCTCTGGTTGGAGCATGGAAAGGTGTCGCTATGACGCCCGACCATGCCGTGAAACTAGCCAGGATGCTGCACACCTTTCTCGGCCTTGACGAGAGGTGGGCATTTGGCCTGAAGAGTCCTGAGGCTGCGGTCCGCGTGCTGCGAAACGCAGTGGAGTCTAGAGGGATATCTGTGGCAATCAACGGTGTGGTGGGAGATAACTCCCATCGCAGCCTCGAGGTCAAGGAATTCAGGGGCTTCGTGCTGTCCGATGAGATTGCGCCAGTGGTATTCATAAACGGACAAGATGCTAAGAGCGCCCAGCTCTTCACCATCATCCATGAGCTCTGCCACCTCGCTTTTGCGGAGACTGGTGTCGTCAATCCGGCGAATTCCGAGGGGGACAGCTTTGGTTTTGATGCGTCTATGGAGAGGTTCTGCGATAGAGTGGCGGCTGAGTTCTTGGTTGATTCTGACCTGCTGGTACTGGAGTGGCGTGAGGTGACTAACGACGGCGTCATGGGCTACGACCGGGTCAATCGCATAGCGCGCAACCATAAGGTGACATTCATGGTCGTTGCTCGTCAGGCCTTCGATAAAGGCCTCCTCGCGTCCGACGACTTCTTTGGGTTGTATAGGCAACACAAAGCGATTGTGGACTCCGTGGAAGGGAAGCCAAAGAGGAGCTCCACTGGAGGGGATCCGTATGCCAACAAACGAAACAGGCTTGGAGCGGTCTTCTCCGAGGCGGTCTGGTCTGCATACAACAGCGATGTGATCAGCCTCGGTGAGGCATATGAACTTGCGGGGCTGAACTCTACGAGCTTTGACGAGTATTTCAAGAGGCTGTTCCAATGAGCGGGCAGTTTTTGGTTGACACGAACTTCTGGCTGTCATGCGCTCATGACCTATACCCAATGAGGCATTTCCCGACTTTTTGGTCGGAAATGGAGAACACCGATTAGTTAGGGTTCCTCGGGGGTTTGTGTGGGTTGACGCCTCGGCGAAGACGCCAAGCTAGCGGCGGCGCCATTCGTGCAGGGCCTGTTTTCCCTACCAGGCGAGAGGTGGCTACCGAGGGGACGCCGCCGGCACGCCATGGCGGTTGAGGCTCGTACCACCCGATGCGGCTCGTGTCGCAACAGTGTACACAAGTGCCCCAAAACGGCGCCGAGAGACCGTTTTCGCTGGTTTGTGTACACTCCTGCGTTCTCACGTCTGTCCACAACGGCGCAACAGTGTACACAAATGACCCGAAACTGTGCCGAGAGGTCATTTCCGCCAATCTGTGTACACTCCTGCGTCCCCCACCCATGTCCGCTCGCGCGACCGGGCGGGGCCACGGGTCCCACGACGTCGACGGCCCCATGACCCTCGTGATGCCAGGGCGCTCGGACCTGAGGCCCACGCCGCCGGGGCGGCGACGCAACCACCAACCTACACGAACTCACGAAGCCCATTGGCTAGGTCTAGCCAACTGTAGAGCTATTCCGAACTGCGGAAAGGCGATCTGGCAGCTCATCCAGCCCGATTTAATCGTCTTGAGCAGATACGAGCAGAGCAGGTGTATAGATGAGGTCGAAAAAGCCCTCAAGAGAGTTGGACTTGACGGGAGCGCGGGAGCGCGCGTCGGTGTTGTCTGGTGGCGAGAGACAACATTGTTAGGGCCAATCGGTTTTGCGCGTGCCATGTTCAAGCATACTGACGTATTGTACGCCGACGAGCCGACGGCTTCGCTCGACAAAGCCAACCGCCAGATGGTCATCGACCTTATACGCCAGCGTGCTAGCGAGGGGACGACCGTCATCATTGCGACCCATGACGACGATCTGGCAAAGATTGCGGACGCAAACTTTGCCATGGGAAGTTTCGCAGGATAGCTCTCATGACATCAGCTGCTACTGCGCCAGCTGCCCGCAGCATCGCACTCGATGCCACTTGGTGTTACAGGAACCGGCAAATGTGTGGTGTCGGGGAAGCGTGTGACATTTGGCGGCACCCGGCGGCACCTGGTGGCACGTTTTGAGGTTGCGCTCCACTTGGTGTCGCCGGGTGCATGGACAGGGCGCCGCGCGTAAGGCGGTGGGCTCGCAGGCCCCCTAATCCTGCCTAGCCCCTGCTAGTGGGTGTCGTGCCCCCAGGCCCGTCTTTGGCGTCGCCGCCCCTGTTGCCCTGCGATCCTCCGGGCGGGTTTGTCGTCCCCGTTGGAGCGGTCGAACCGCCGCTGCCGGTCGAACCGCCGCCGGACGGACCGTTGCCTCCGGTCGGGCTGCCGCCAGCGGATGGGCTGCCGCCAGCGGATGGGCCAGCGGGCCTTCCTATGCTGCCGGAGACGTTGCTGTACGTTATGCCGTCAAGCGTGACGTCGATCGAATTCGATCCGACCTTCAGTGTGTACGTCTTTCCTTGTTCGACACCAGGGGCGCTTACCAGCACGCAAGCAAAGCCCTTCTGCGCCACGTAGCTGCAGAGTACCTTGCCCGAGGAGTCGCTCAGGGTAACGGTATCGCCGGTATTTCCGCTAGCGGAGATGAGCATGCTGCCTTGCGTGGATGAGTTACCAAACCCCTCGGCCATGCCGGTCGAGCCGAGTGCCACCACTGTGCCACCCGTGATGGTAGCCCTGGAGCCGTCCCCGTAGTCGATCGCTGAGTCGCCATCGCTCGTGGGCCCACTCACGTAGACCTCGCCGCCGCTCACCTCAAGTGCGCCGTTGGAGTCGAGGCCGTCACCATCTGCTTTGACCGTCAGGGTTCCGCCGGTTATGAGCAGGTAGGCTGACTCGTCGGCGCCAGCGGCCATGCCGCCCTGGCCACTCTGGGGAGGCGCTCCGTTGCCCTGTCCACCCCGTCTGCCTTGTGGAGGCGTACTGTCGCCCTGGCCACCCTGTCCATCCTGTCTGACTTGTGGAGGCGTACTGTCACCCCGGCCACCCTGGTCTTGGGCCGGGCTCTCCTGCCCGCCCGTCATCTGCCCACCACCTGACGTGCCCGGCCTGTCGGAGCCGGTGGCATTGTTCTTGGAGGAGTCATCGTCCGTGTCGGAGGAGCTGTCCGAGTCATTGGGGTCGCCCGAGGCGTTCACCCCATCGTCGCTGGCCACCACGTCCTGCGTCCCGCCGGCAATGGTGACGCGCGCACCCTCAAGGCCCTCGTTGCTCTTGGTGACGGTGATGTCGCCGCCGTTTATGGTAAGGTCACTCTCGGCATGCAAGCCATCGTCGCCTGCAGAGACCGTGATGGTGCCGCCGTCGACACGCAGCACGTAGTTTGCGTCGAACCCGTCACTCTCTGCGGTGATGTCGAGGCTACCACCGGCGACATAGATGTAGCCGAGCTTCGAGTTCTTGTCGTTTTTCGCGTGGATGCCATCGGTGCCTGCATGTAAGGTATAGCTACCCCCAGCGATGCGTACCGAGTCGTTTGCCTGGATGGCGTGCTTTGCTGCGGTGACCGTTGCGCTGCCCGAGGCCAGCACCACGTCAACCTTGCAGACGATGCCATTGCCCCCTGCGCTCGAGACCGCAAGTGAGCCACCTCCGTTCACGGTAAGGTCGGATCTGGAGAAGACGGCGCCATCGATCGCGCTGTCATCTGCGGCTGCATAGGCGCCGCTGGTCGCCAGCGTGTTCTCGCTGCCGTCGACTAGGGTGAGGAAGACCTTGTCGGCCTTGGCCACATGGAGGGCGGCTGAGTTCGCGCTGGTCACAGTTGCGCCACTGAGCACGAGCTGCACCTTGTCCGCCTCGTTGGCCTCGACCTTGATCTGTCCCTCGCTCAGCGTGCCGGATATGAGATAGGTTCCAGCCGCCGTGATGGTGACGGTGTTTCCGCTCACGGTCGCTCCGTCGCCCGTGACGGTCGTGCCTCCGTCCGAGAGGGCTATCCTTGTCGCCTTGGACTCGTCGTAGCTCCCATCAAGATCGCGGTCGCTGAAGGCACCCGAGACGTCTATCGTTTGAGCGTACTTCGTCGAGACCGATGGGGCGGCGGCAGTCGACGCGTCGCTTGGCGTGGACGTGGCCGATAGGGTCGAGCCCGTCGAGCAGGCCATGAGCGGCAGCGTCGTCAGCGAGAGGGCAAGTCCACAGCTGACGGTACGGTAGAGCAAGCCGTTTGCTCTCTGTTTGCTAAATCTCATCGTTTGACACCTCCTGGTGGGTGATGGCTATCTCGAGGTTGCCGTTGCGGCAGCGTAGCTCGTCTATCATCTCGCGCTCGCATCCGAGCGACTTGAGGTCCATGTCATAGGTGAGCTTGTAGAGGCTTCCCATGCCCGTCGTCTTCACCGAGGCCAGCTCGTGGCGGGTCGTGTACCTCTCGATGCAGTCATCAAGGAGGTCGAAGCGCTCAAGCTCCTCGGGCACGGTGATGCGCAGCGTGCGTGCGGTGTCAGAGCGGGCAAGTCCCAGGCCCGTGAGCTGCAGAACAAGGTTCATGCCGCCAATGAGCACGGTGACGAGAACGGCAAGGACGACGTAGCCCATGCCACACACCAGACCGACGCACATAGACAGGAAGATGAAGGCGATGTCACGCGCCTTGCCTGGCACGCTCCTAAAGCGCACCAGGCTGAAACCACCCGCGACGGCGACGTCGGCGCCTACGTTGCCATTCACCATCATGATCACGACGGCGACAATGGCGGGCAGCGTCGCCGTCGTGATGACGAAGCTGCGGGTGAAGCGGCTGCGGAAGCAGTAGGTCCATGAGAGCACGAGGCCCAGGACCATGGCACTCACGACCGAGACGAGAAAGGCTGTGTAGGAGACGGTGGTCGTGGTGGTTGAGCTGGAAAACAGTGAGTCGAACATCTTGAGGCTCCCTTCGTGAGACTGGCCCAGGAATGGGCGGTTGCCGTCGAGTGATGTTCGGGATGGTGCTCGCCGCAGGATCTGGCGGGCGGCCCGGCTCCCGAGCGCAGTGGTACCTGAGCAAACGAGGCTACCTTGTCCGGGTCCCAGATTATGGGCCTCTCGATTGCCTGCTGAAGGAGCCACGCGCTGCAGTACTTTGAGAACGAGACCCTGTGGATGCGCTCAGAGGCGAGAAAGCCGACCATCCAGAGGGGAAGGGCGCCAGCGCACTTGAGCTCCATCAGGCTCGTGGTCTCATCCAAAAGCAAACGTCCCTCGCAGCTGCCCTTAAGCGTCACCTCCTCCCAGCGGCAGCGCACACGCCTGTCGAGGGTGATGCGAAAGTCCTGGTTGGCCATGTCGTAGTATGCCTCGCGATCGCAGATGATGAGCATCGTGGGCTGAAGGTCCTCATACATGGATGCAGTGAACGCGATCTCGCGCTCTATCTGGCTTGTTGGGATCTTGCTGCCGCGTAGCACCGCGTCTGCGGCCGCAAGTGGTAGCGTCACACGCCGCTTGTAGACCACGCCATCGAACTTCTTCTTGAGCTCGAGGAACACCAAGGTTGTGTCGCACGCCTCCCGGTAGCTGCGAATACGCAGCTTCTCCTTGTAGGCGGGTCTCTCGGACGAGCGTCTTGCCAACAGGTGCGTTGGGGTGTCGTAGTAGAGGCTTCTCACGGTGGAGGGCCCATGGACGTCTGGCCTCATGTGGGAGGCCATGAGTATCTTGAGCCGTGAGCGTTGCCTGTTGGTCAGATGGTACTTTGCCTCGTAGCGCCTGAAGACCGTCTGTGTCATGGCTACCTCCTCACCGAATGCATCGGGTGTTGGTAGGGGGTAGTATGCACTCTCGGTCTTTAAGATATCCAAAAGAATAAGACCTCCCATAAAAGAGGGACGTCCATCGGCCAAAGTTGAAAATGCTGGTGGAGCCGTGCGTCCTTGAAGCTGATGCGGCAGGGCTTGGGTTTACGGCACGCTGAGCTGGCGCCGAGCCGAGACATACGCCGCGCCAGCTGCGGACAGATGGCGGCGCCACGGCTATACTAAGAATATGCGCCATATGTGTCAAAAAATATCAATAAGGCGGAATGGAAGGGAGGCACATGCGCATCAAACGTGACAAGTACCTCGATGACCTCAAGCTACGCATGGGCAACGGCATGATCAAGGTCATAACGGGCATCCGTAGGTGTGGTAAGACCTATCTTTTGTTTGAGCTCTTTGGCGCCTACCTGCGAAGCCTTGGTGTTGACGAGGCGCACCTGATAGAGATCGCCCTCGATGACGACCAGTTTGAGGACCTGCGCGATCCCAGGGCGCTCTCCCACCACATCAGGGAGAGGGTCGCAGATGACGACGGGCAGCACTACGTCCTTCTCGACGAGGTCCAGTATGCCATGAGCAGTGAGGAGCTAAAGGACAAGGATAGTCCCCCAAGGCTCTACGGGGTGCTCAATGGCCTGCTGCACATGCGCAATGTCGATGTCTATGTGACCGGCAGCAACTCGAAGTTGCTGTCAAGTGACGTTATGACCGAGTTTCGTGGGCGGGGCGATCGAGTGCACGTGCGCCCATTCTCCTTTGCCGAGTTCATGCAAGCATACGAGGGCGACGTCTATCATGGCTGGGCCGAGTACGTGACGTACGGCGGCATGCCGCTCGCGTGCGCCATGAGGTCCGACGAGCAGAGGGCCAGGTATCTGGAGGACCTATTTGCCGAGACGTATATGAAGGATATCATCGCCCGAAACGGGATCGTCAAGACCCAAGAGCTCGACGATCTCGTTGACGTGCTCGCCTCCTGCATCGGCTCCCTCACCAACCCCTCGAGGATCGAGGCGACGTTCAAGAGCGAGCTGCACTCGGACATCTCACGAAACACTATCTATACTTATATAGAGTACTTGAAGGAGTCGTTCCTTATCGAGGAGAGCGGGCGCTTTGACGTGAAGGGACGCAGGCACATTGGCAGCCCAAGGAAATACTACTTTGAGGACATAGGACTGCGCAACGCCCGCCTTGGGTTTCGTCAGGTGGAGGAGACCCATATCATGGAGAACATCGTCTACAACGAGCTGTGCTTGCGTGGGTATGTCGTCGATGTCGGCGTGGTGGAGAAGCGCGTGCGTGATGGGGAGGGAAGGCAGGTCCGCAAGCAGCTCGAGTGTGACTTTGTGGCAAACAAGGGGAGCGAGCGACTCTATGTGCAGTCTGCCTTCCAGATTCCCACGCGAGCCAAGGAGGAGGCCGAGAAGGCATCGCTTCTCGAGATCGCAGACAGCTTCAAGAAGGTGGTCCTCGTGCGTGACGTGCTAAAGCCCCGCTGGGACGAGAACGGCATCCTCACCATGAGCGTCTATGACTTCCTGCTCGACCCGAACAGCCTGAGGCTCTGAGCCCCCCGCCAGCACGAGGTTCTGCGGCGCTTACGGACGCTCGCGCTCGCGCGGGTGCGGGGTCTGTGGTCGGCAGGCGCCTGCGGCGGGCGGGAACTGCCGCAGGTCGCGAGCCGCGCCCTTACGCTGCCTTGAAGTTGTAGATGGGCTTGAGCACCTCGATGACGTCTACGGACTCGTTCACGGGGCCAATGATGTCCTTGAGCGACTTGTAGGCCATGGGTGCCTCGTCGATCGTGGACTCGCTGACGCTCGTGGTGTAGACGCCCTCCATGCTGTGGCGATACTCGTCCATGTTCAGCTGCTCGCGGGCCCGGGTGCGGGACAGGACACGACCGGCGCCGTGTGGGGCCGAGAAGTTCCAGTCGGGGTTTCCCCTACCGCGTGCCAGGATGGACCCATCGCGCATGTTGATGGGGATGAGCACGAGCTCGCCCTCATGTGCGGCAATGGCTCCCTTGCGCAGGATCATCTCGCCCGTATCTATATAGTTATGTATGGTGTGAAAGGCCTGGCTTCCCTCCAAGCCGGTCAGGCTGAGGATCTCGTTGGCCATGACCTCGCGGTTGCGCCGCGCAAAGGCCTGGCAGATCTCGATGTCATGCATGTAGGAGTCAAAGTACGTCCCATAGAGCCAGCAGAGGTCGGCCTCCACGTCGGGCTGCTTCTCCGTCCAGTGCAGCTCCTTGAGTGCGGATTGGATCTCCTTGCGGCGTCCCGCCGCCTTGTACTCGGCGATGAGCGCGTCGCGCTTGGCGAAGTACTCTTCCTTTCCTCTGTGCAGGTCCACCGCGAGGCCCTGGTAGTACTCGGCCACCTGCTTGCCCAGGCTGCGACTGCCAGAGTGAATGACCAGGTAGTGCGTTCCGTCGGCAGAGGCGTCTATCTCGATGAAGTGGTTGCCGCCGCCGAGCGTGCCAATGGACCTCCCAATGCGCTTCGCGTCCCTGAGCATTCGGTAGCACTCAAGCTCCAGGAGGTCGAAGTGCTCCTTGCGACCCTCCCATACGTGCTTGCCGGAGGGCACCTTGTGGCAGGCCTCATCGAATGCCCTCATGTCGATGTCGCCCTTGCCAAGGTTAACCGTGTACATGCCGCAGCCGATGTCGACGCCCACGACGTTGGGGACTACCTTGTCCCGTACGGTCATGGTGGTTCCTATGGTGCAGCCGGCACCCACGTGCACGTCGGGCATGATGCGCACCTTGCAGCCTTCCGTGAACTTGGTGTCGCACATGGTGCGCACCTGCTCGATGGCCTCGTCCTCCACGACCGTGGCGAAGCACTTCGCCGTTGCGTAGCGTCCCTCTATCTCAAACATTCCTTTTCCTCCTTTCCCTTGATTATAGGCAAAGTTTGCCTGGCGCGCGCCTGCTTTGCTACAGCTCTACATGGAGAGAGACGCGCACACCATACCTACCGTAAACAGTGCCACGCCGCAAAGGCCGGCGACCAGCCAGCTTTTGCGGCGGTGCCCCGTCGGGTCGATGAGACTCCCAGCTGCTACCAGAAGTACGGGAACCAGGCAACAAACGATGCAGCTGCCGCCGATACGCTGCAGCGGGGTGATGGCTTGCATCGTGTCCAGGGCCTGTCCTGCGTTCTCGCTTGCCATGGTACCGGCCATAACGCTGACAAGGTTGTTCATGAGGTGCATCAGCATGGGTAGGATCAGGTTGTTCTTCTTGACTATCAGGTAGCTTAGCAGTGCTCCCAGGATGGCCGTGGAAAGAAACCTGAGCGCGCTCAGGTGGAAGAGGCCAAAGAAGACGCCCATGATCAGGATGATGAGCCAATCCTTCTTAAGAGAGCGCAGGTGCGAGAGAATCGCGCCACGTTGGAGTGCCTCCTCGCATATGGCGGGCATGATCGCAACGATCAGTACCATGACAGGGAGGCTTTGTCCCGTATAGAGAAAGTCATGGAGCTCTTTGATCTCCGGCATCGATTGGGGCAGCAGTATGAGGGAGACGTGGGTGGCAAATACAGAGAGCATCAGCCCCGACAGGCAAAGGAGAAGCACGCCACCCAGCTCACGAAGGGTGGGCCGCTTGAGGGGGAACACCTCTTTCAAGGACGTCTTGTGAAGGAGCGCCGTGCCCACGGCCAGCGCGAGAAACGCCAGCTCTGTGAGGATGAGGCCCGTCCGGCCCAAGCCCGCTTGCAAGGGGGCGAATAGCCAGATTTCCAGCACGAGCACTATGGCCTCGAGTGCAAACGCGCCCCACGGCCGCCATTTCTCTTGGTTAGACAGTGCAATCATGGATGTCCTCTCTATTATAGTCATAGGTAGTCTTGGTGCAGGAGAGGATATATCGCGCCCTCGTGCACGTCAACAGGGCGTCTGCTCGAGGAGTCTTTTGAAGCGTGAGGCCGTTCGGTCAGCCGGGAAGCGCGGAGCAACCGCCCGCCAGATTCTGGGGCACTTTGGGAGATGGCCCAACTGGGCAAACGCGCCCGGGGAACCACCCGCCAGATTCTGGGGCACTTTGGGAGATGGCCCAACTGGGCAAACGCGTTCGGGGAACCACCCGCCAGGCTGCGGGGCGGTTCCTCCCCCGCCCCCGGCGCTCCTCCCCCTCCGGCGCTCCCCCGCCCCCCGGTGCGCCCTTGCTCCCTTGCCCCTTGGCGGGTGATACAATCGGCACGCAAGAAGGCGTCGTATGAAACGCTGCCCCTACGATGGCGTTATCACTGTACTTGGCGGTTGGCAGTCGCAGGGGCGGGCGGGGTCGGTTGCCGCTCGCCTAGGGTCTTTCCAGAGAGGGTGTACATGTTCGACGTTCTGCGCGCATATGCTCCGGCCATCGTGTTTGGGGGACTCTTCGTCCGCTCGTACCTTCGTGAGCCTCGGCAGTTCCGCAACGCCCTCTACCTGCTTGCGGCAGTAGGGTGCGCGCTTGCCTCGAGCATCGTGATGCTTAGAGACCAGATCTGGCTGATACTGCTCGTTGTCGCGCTCATCGTCCTCTTTCCCCTCCTTGCATCCGTTCTTCTGATAATGAACGGGGTCATTGTGCTGAGGAGAGAGGGCCTTTCTCTGGCAAGCCTTTTGCCCATCCTGCTTGCCGTGTTCATCGTCGCGCTCTACGTGAGCTTTCCCCTTACGGTAGACTTCAATGGGCCAAGGTGGCTCATGGCGATCGTGGGGCTCTTCGTGTTTGAGGGCCTGTGGTTCTCGTTCACGCTCGTGGCGCTCCTTCTCTACTCCTGGCTCTATCGCACGCTGCCTCGAAAGCGCGTGTACGACTACATCATCATCCACGGAGCTGGACTTTCGGGCGACAGACCCACGCCCCTTCTGGCCGGACGACTCGACAAGGGTATCGAGCTGTGGCGTCGCCAGGACCAGCGCGGACGGATCGTCGTCTCGGGCGGACAGGGGGCAGACGAGGTGGTCTCAGAGGCCGCAGCCATGCATGCCTACCTTGTGCGCAACGGCGTCCCCGCAGAGGCGATTCTCGACGAGGATCGCTCAACGACCACGATGGAGAACCTGCGCTACTCGAAGGACCTCATAGATAGTCTGGCGCAGGGGAGTCCATATCGCTGCGTCGTAGTCACGAGCGACTTTCACGTGTTTCGCTGCGTCGAGTATGCCCACAAGCTTGGGATTGCCGCCGATGGGGTGGGCAGCAAAACGAGTGGGTGGTACTGGCCGACGGCCTTCATCCGTGAGTTCGTGGCCATCACGAAGGCCCATCCAAGTCCCTATATTGGTATTGCAATCTTGTGGGCCCTCGCCAATCTCATCCGATAGGAGAGGGCATTCCCCGGGTGTCGCTTTACGCCTGGTAGAATACGTGACGATTGCGGTGCGAGCACGAGAGAGCTGCGGCGCAGGCACGAGAGAGCTGCGGTGCGAGCACGAGCGAGCTGCGGCGCGGGCGGGACGAGCGCGAGAGAGCTGCGGTGCGAGCGGCGCAGGCGTGAGCGAGACGGGCGCTGGCGCCACCGGTGGCTGGCAGCTGGGTCGGCGGCCGGACCGGCAGCCTGGTTGGCAGCTGATCGTTGGGCGGGCCATTGGGAACAGAGGGCTATCGTGAGGAGCGTACTTATGGGTGGTAGTGAATCGGGCGGCAGTGGCAGTGAATCAAAGACGATCGAGACCTATCCCTTTGCGGTCACGTTGAACCTGCACGCACGCTTTATGCCCATGGATCGGGGCGTCTTTGAGGATGTCTTGGATGAGACTTTGAGGTTACACGAGCTGGGAGAGGTGAGTGGTGGCGGGACACTGCTGTCCGATTCGGGAGAGATCGAGGAGTGTGACATCGAACTCTGCCTGCGAGATGGATCGCCCGAGCTCATCTCGATGATTGGCGGGCTTATCAATGCCATGGGGGTGCCCAAGGGGTCGAGGCTGCTGTGGGACGGGGAGGACGGCGGGCCCGGGGAGCTCTTGGTGGGGCAACAAGAGGGGCTTGCCCTCTACCTGAACGGTACCGACCTCCCCGATGAGGTCTACCAAAACTGCGACGCCAACGTTATGATTGACCACCTGGTGAGGTTGATGGATGGCGTCGGCTCCTACTACAGCCATTGGGTCGGTCCGACAAAGACGGCCCTGTACTTCTACGGAACTAGCTACGAGGGCATGCTGGCGGCCATCCGTGACTTCTTGGACGAGTATCCCCTGTGCCAGCGATGCCAAGTTGTACAGATCGCGTAGACCAGAGGGCGAAGATTGCGCAGGCCGCAAATCTCACAGACCTTGGAGGGAAGAGCCATGGTGGGTTCGTCTGGGTCGGCTCGTGATGGACACGAGCTGCTTCCTGAGGAGGCACAGACCCCCCTTGAGAAGGCGTTGGCCAGCTACATCAAGAGCTACTTTGACTGGGATCTGGTGTGGGAGGAGCTGACTGCCTGCTATGGCAGGCCCCCTGACGAGCTCGACTCGCCAGAGGAGTTTCTGGATGGCGATCTGTCCAGGGCGGTCGCGGCTCTTGCCGGTGATGCCGTTGCGTGCGACGTAAGGCGCTTGGTTACCCTCCTCATGCCGTGCAGCCTCTCTTCCTCGGACTTCCGGAGGAGCTATCATGCGACCGCATTTTGCTACCATGCCGCCGACATGATCAATGAGATCTGCTCCTACGTCAGGCTGATGCAGCATGGAAAGAGCGTCGAAGAGCTCCTTTACCTCGACCCTGACGCGTATCTGGAGGGGAGTTCTCGTGCCTTGGCCCTAGAGATCGACAAGGGTAACCAGCGGATCATCGGAACCATAGAGGATATGATCCTGAAAGACAACGGCGCGGCTCTCCTTTCCTACTCCGTTATAGAGGCGATCATCATCAGCGGAGACGGCAGGCTGATGGAGTTGTTGGGACAGCTGCTCGTTAGCGCGCGACTGCAGGAGGGCCTGCGTCAGGCGATACTGGAGAGTGCTGATGTCGGTCGCCTCGAGACATTCATCTACCTTTTCAGGCTGTGTATCGACGAGGATCTGTTTCGCTACAGCAGCGCCGTGCGTGCGTTCTTGCTGTGGACGGGCCTTGACCGGAAGGGTCTGAGCCAGTCGCGGCTGCGTCAGCTGGTCGCGCTGGCCTACGAGTGCCTTGTTGACAGGGACAGTCGTGCACGGTGTATGGCGAGCTCCAACCCACTTGAGCTGTACCTGGGCCTTTGGGCGGATGGCTGCGAGGATGCGACAGGGGCGGATCGTGCGGTCGAGGAGCTGCTCTGTGACGGGTGCACGCACAGGCGGCTTGTGGGCTGGTACCTTGTGTGGCGTCGGGAGGATGAGCTGCCTCACCACGCCGATCGCTATCGACATGCCCTTGCCTGCGCGCATCTCGACGAGCGCGACGATGAGGTTCTTGCCTGGCTGGTCTTGAACCTGGCCTGTACCTATCAGGCAATCGAGGCGCGCATCCGCTCCACAACGCCCGTATTGTGCGAGGTAGAGCCGATGCCGAATCGGGCCCTCCCCCCGTCTCGTGGCGAGCGCCTTACCCAGTTTTTGGGACTCAAGGAGCTTGCCATCCACATTGGGAGCAGAACGTGCCGCTTTCGCAGCTTGCCGTTTTTCTCTATCGAGAGTGACCTGTCCAGCGAGCCGGTGCTGAACTGCCTTATCAGCCTTGCGGCCTATGACCTGGATGACAAGATGGTCTCTGAGCTCTACGCAATGAGGAACATGTTTTCGGCCGACCAGCGAAGGGCCATCTACATCAATCTGCTGGATGCTGAGCACAGCGCGGCGCACCGCCTGTGCCTCTACGATGCGCTGCGAGACAGAAGCTCCACGACGCGAGAGTACGCCCTCGCTCGACTTGACCGCTGCAGGACACGTGCGGAGGATGTGACCCGTGTCTGCGGCGCGCTCGGTTCCAGGCATGCCGGTTTCAGGAAGCGGGCGCTGTCCTACCTTGCTCGGCAGGAGGTCTCCCTGCGACAACAGGCCATCGAGTGCCTGCTGCCGGGCAACAGCCTTCAGCTGCAGGCGGCCATCGAGCTCATGCTCAATGATGAGGCTCTCAGCTCTGCGAACAAGGAGCACATTGCGAGGCTGAGAACCCAAGACCTCCCGGCTCAAACCAGGGTCCTGTTGGACCAGCTCGTAGGCGAGGACGTGGGCGCAGCTACCTCTGGGCAGGGGCCTTCGGTCGAGGACGGATACGGCCTCTTTGACAGGGGCGTGGTCGAGAAGGCACAGGATACCCTTTCGCGCGGTTCGGCGCTCGTGCCAAGGGCCATGCCTGCTGACGCAATGTCGCAGGATATGCCTGCTGACGCACGCGAGAGGGCCCGCTTGCGCGTTCGGAGGAAAGAGCGGCTCTCGAAGGCTGAGCTGATGGCGCTTCTCATGAGTGACGACGAGGTGTTTGAGGTGCTCGACAGGGTGCACGCCGTCTTTGAGGCGCACGGGGACTTTGATTACAAGACCGTACGGGATGACGGGACTCCCGTGTGGGTGCGGTTTGGAGATGCCACGTTCTACAGCCTGCCGCTGCGTGCGCCCGAGCGAGGCGACGGCGCAACTCCAGCCAACGACGCAGTTCCACGCGACAGCGCGGCCGAGGCGTCCGGCGCGCAGGATGCCATCGCTCTTCAGCGCAGGATTCCCCTCTATGATGAGTTCAGGCGGGCGCTTGGTGACTGTCTTGTGGATAGCGTCAAGATGCTCATGCTCTGCTACCGGTGCCTCATAGGGCGAACGGAGGCGTGGGAGTGGGCGCCAGAGTACAGGCGTACGCCTTGGTTCGTGCGCATTGAGGGTCAGCTGGCCCCGAAGCTGCGCGAGAGGGCGCAGGCAAGGTACGGCACACTCTTCTGGCAGCTGCGCGACGTCGTGCGCCTGGTGCTTGACGTGTCCGTGCTGGCGCGTGATGCCCCAGCTGCCCAGGGCCTGTACGACGCCGCGTTTGTGCTCTACTTTAGCATGCGGGACGCCATCGGCCCCTCCCGTCTTTGGTGTCCCTATCTCGTGAAGGTCGAGGGCAAGAAGGAGTCGGCCTACGACGAGTTTCTTCCCTTCGCCATTCTTGCCAGACATGGCATGGTGGGCTTCTACCGAGACGTCCTCAATCGTCTGAGCTCGCCCGGTGCTGGACAGCCATACGACGGCCAACCAGGAGCCACTGGCCGCTCGGAACACGACGAGCGCTTTGCCAGGTGGTTTATGGCGGAGTATGCCTTCGAGTCTGGCTCTGGCTTTCGCGTTGACTCCCTTTCCCTTGAGCAGTATGCGTGGGCGGTCGACCTGGGGCTCATTCCCCAGGATTGCCTGTGTCAGTGGCTGCTGTATCCCCATGCCGACAGGAGTGGCTGCATGAGCGTCCTGAGTGGCCTCTCGAAGACGGCCCGGGGCAGGGAGCTGTCCGCGCGCCACCCATGGATCGTGCCTCTTGCCGACAGGATCATCCACCGCATGGTCGACGTCGAGGCCCTGCGAGGCGAGATGCCCACGGGCACATCGCGCAGCTGTTATGGGATCATGCGCGTGGAGGGTGTGGAGCACTTTTGCAGGCTGCTCGTCGCGCTCGGCAAGGAGCGCTTCCACCAAGGCTATGAGTTCGCATGCGAGCTCACCAAGCGAGAGACCCTGAGCTTTTTGTTGAGGCACTGCTATCCGGCCGCCGGTGACACTCCCCAGACGCTGAGGTCTCTGGCGCGGGGCGCGAACGTCAGGGACAGGCGCCTTGTGGAGGCGGCCATGTACGCCCCCCAGTGGGCGGGTGTCATCGAGGGGGCGTTGGGGTGGGAGGGGCTCCGGAAGGGCGTCTGGCTCTTCCACGCCCATGTGAGCGAGGCCTTCTCGGCAGAGAAGGAGACAGAGGTCGCCGTCTACTCTCCCATACCACCCAGGCGGTTCAACGACGGTGCCTTCGACGTCGGGTGGTTCAAGGACGTCTACGCCACGTTAGGTGCCGAGCGATTCAAGGTTCTGTATGAATGCGCCACGTACATCTCCTCGGGCTCTCTTACCCACAGGCGCTCGCAGCTGTATGCCGACGCCATCTTAGGAAAGCTCGACCGCGACGAGACGGAGCGCCAGATCGAGGAGGAGCGGCACAAGGAAAAGCTGAGGGCCTATGCCCTCATCTTGCTGGATGAGGCAGACGGGGATGCCGACCTCCTGCACCGCTACGAGTTCATACGCGCCTTTGAGAGGGAGGGGCGTCGGTTTGGTGCCACGAGGCGGGAAAGCGAGAAGAGGGCCTGCGCGGCCGCTCTCGAGAACCTCGCGCAGACCGCCGGGCTTTCCGACGTCAATCGCCTGATCTGGAGGATGGAGGCCGCCAAGCTACGGGAGATCCGTCCGCTCATGGAAGGGCGCGTGATCGCGGGCTTCTCGGTGTGCCTTGCCATCGATGGGGACGGCGTGGCGCGTGTCGTGGTGCGCAAGAAAGACAGGACGCTCAAGCATGTTCCTGCCACGCTGCGGAAGGATGCGTATGTGGCCCTGCTCAAGCAAAGGGTGAGGGAGCTCAAGGAGCAGCTGGCCAGAAGCAGGGCGACTCTTGAGGCGGCTATGGTGGATCGACTGGCCTTCGAGGGCGGCGAGCTGCTCGACATCCTGAAACATCCCGTTATCGCGCCGATGCTTGGGCGCCTCGTGTGGGCCTGTGGGCAAGGCGTCAGGGGGTTTGCGAGCCTAGAGGCTGGTCGGCTGGCGTTTTGCGACGAGGAGGGACAGCTGAGCTATGCCAAGCCCGACGAGACGTTTCGTATCGCCCACCCCCACGACCTGCTGGCTGGTGGCGTCTGGGCGGCCTACATGCGCATGACCTGCGAGCAAAGGATAGTCCAGCCCTTCAAGCAGGTATTTAGGGAGTACTACCCCATAACGGGAGACGAGCGGCGCGAGAGGATTGTGTCGCGGCGATACAGCGGCCACCAGGTGCGGGCCACGAGGGCAGTCGCCCTCCTGAAGGGTCGGGGATGGACCGTCGATCACGAGGAGGGCCTGCAGAAGGTCTGCTATGGCGAGGGCGTTATCGTGAGGATGTATGCGATGGCAGACTGGTTCTCGCCAGCGGACGTCGAGGCGCCGACCTTAGAGACGATACGGTTCTTTGGGCGCGCGAGCGGCGAGCCCATTGAGCTCGAGTCGGTGAGTCCCGTGCTGTTCTCTGAGGTGATGCGTGATATCGACCTGGTCGTAAGCATCGCCTTCGCAAGTGGCGTGGACGTTGGGGCCAGCCCCTCCACCATCGAGATGCGCAGGGCCATCGCGGGGGAGCTCGTCTCCCTCATGGGGCTGGGCAACGTGGAGCTCGTTGGGAGCTACGCCAAGGTCAGGGGTACCTTGGGACACTACTCGGTGCACCTGGGTTCGGGCACCGTCCATGTCGAGGGAAGGGGCGTGGCGGTCATCGTGCCCGTCCACTCCCAGCATCGGGGACGGCTGTTCCTGCCGTTTGCGGATGACGACCCCAAGACCGCCGAGGTCATGTCGAAGATCGTACTTTTGGCAAAGGACAACGCGATCAAGGACCCCACAATCCTTGCGCAGATACGCAAGGGTGACGTGGGGCAAGTTGATTTGGACAGCTGAGAAACCGTTCTGCCTGCAAGGAAAGGTCGCCGCGCGTGGAAGGGCCGCCTTGGCTCGCACTGCCAAGTGACTCTGATCGTGCAGCCCCGTATGTTCATCGCCGAGTGGCTGTGTGGGCTGCGCTGTCAGGCGTCCGTGTTCGCGCGTCGCGCTCCCCCTTGTGACGTTCTCCCCGCGAGGTCCGCGACTTCGTGGCAACCGCCGGCGTGGTGGTGCCCTCGGTGGATCCGTGGGCTGTGTAAGGCGCGCCCTGCCCAAAGGAGTGCTTGGGATGTCCCAATACCCGTCTCGCCGCTTGCCACTACCGCTGGCGGGCGCGATCATACCGCTGGCAGATGTGAGCGTGTCAAAGGCGCCCCCATCGCTTGCGTGTAGGTTCCGTGATGGAGTATGGTGTTTTCAGGAGTTAGCCAGCTCCGCTCCGACGTCCGGGGCGGGGGCCGGGGTGGAGACGGTAAAGAGAAGAAGACCGACCCAGACCACGCAAACGGTACCTCGGACCCCAGCGGCTACGTGTACGAGGCCGTCCCCGGCAACCGCCTGCAGGGTGCTGAGGTGAGCCTGTACTGCGAGGACGACATAAGCCAGGCGCCCCTGCTGTGGGACGCCGCCTCCTACGGGCAGGAGGCCCGCCAGGTGACGGGCGCCGACGGAACCTTCGGCTGGGACGTGCCGGACGGCAGGTGGCAGGTGCGCTGCGCCATAGCGGGCTACGAGCCCTACGTCGGCGAGTGGCTCGATGTGCCCCCTGAGCACACGGACGTCGGGGTGGCCATGGTGTGCAGGGAGGCGCCCCGCGTCGCCGGCGCCCGCGTGCGGGACGGCGAGGTTTTGCTCTCCTTCAGCCGCTACATGGTCCCTGAGAGCGTCGGGGGCCTGCGGCTCCTCGACGCCGGGGGCGCCGAGGTCCCCTTCGAGCTCGAGTGGCGGGCCGAGGAGGGCGATGGCGGGCGCGCCTACGCGAGGGAGTACGTCCTGCGCCTCCGCGCGGAGCCG
>ERZ772874.62-NODE-62-length-57444-cov-24.892540_pt1 | contig 57444 bp, 54 predicted proteins | sample MGYA00580586_ERZ772874 | MGnify/ENA primary metagenome ERZ772874 (study PRJEB29015, sample SAMEA2737952) | human oral metagenome | biome: human oral; feature: human-associated habitat; material: dental | place: China | collected 2154 ... | reverse complement strand
GCTATTAATTTTATGCTATAATAAATATATTAATCATTAAATTTCAACTTATATAGGAGGCTAATATGAATATTCGTATTGGTATCGTTGGTTACGGCAACTTAGCTCGTGGCGTAGAAGCATCTGTTCAGTTACAACCTGATATGGAGCTCATCGGCGTATTCTCCCGCCGTCAAGGTATTGAAACTGTATCCGGTGTACCTACTTACACGATGGAAGATATTCCTAACTTTAAAGGCAAAATCGATGTAATGATTCTTTGTGGTGGTTCTGCAACAGATCTTATCGAACAAACACCGATGGTAACAAAATACTTTAACTGTATCGATTCCTTCGATACACATGCACGTATTCCTGAACACTTCGCTAATGTAGACAAAGTAGCGAAAGAAGCTAAAACGGCTACATTGATTTCTTGCGGTTGGGACCCAGGCATGTTCTCTTTACAACGTGTTTACGCAGAAGCGATCTTACCAAAAGGCAAATCCTACACATTCTGGGGCCGTGGCGTTTCCCAAGGTCACTCCGATGCTATTCGTCGTATCGATGGTGTTCTTGATGCTCGTCAATACACTGTTCCTAAAGAACAATACCTTGAAGCGATCCGTAATGGTGAAACTCCAGATGTTGATGGCTACAAAGGTCACCTTCGTGAGTGCTATGTAGTAGCTGCTTCTGATGCTGATAAAGCTAAAATTGAAAACGAAATCAAAACTATGGAAAACTACTTCGTAGGTTATGAAACTATCGTTCACTTCATTTCTCAAGAAGAACTTGATCGCGACCACAAAGGCATTCCACATGGTGGCTTCGTTCTTCGCTCTGGTGAAAGCACAGAAGGCACACGTCACGTTATCGAGTACTCCTTGAAACTTGACTCCAACCCTGAATTCACAGGCTCTGCACTTGTTGCTTACGCACGAGGTATCTACCGTCTCGCTAAACACGGCGGCACAGGTTGCTACACTGTATTCGATATTCCACCAGCTTGGATTTCTACACAATCCACTGCGGACTTGAGAGCACATTCTCTATAAGAAAAATATAAAATCCTACACAACCGTGTAGGATTTTTTTATTAGTGACACTACCAATTTCTATGCGCTTAACATTGTCACTTTTTAGTACAATAGTATTGCTCCTATATGATATAATATTTATTTGATAGAGTTTCTACGGAAACTTTCACAAAGAACGAAATCAATTAGTTAATAAAAGGTGGTACCATGAGCACAAATTTAGAAGTAGGCATCGTAGGCCTTCCAAATGTTGGTAAAAGTACATTATTCAACGCCATTACAAAAGCGGGCGCTGAAGCTGCCAACTATCCATTCTGTACAATCGAACCAAACGTAGGTGTCGTAGATGTTCCAGATAGTCGTTTAGCCGTGTTGGCTAAAATGTTTGGTTCCAAACGCATTCTCCCTGCTGCTATGCGCTTTGTGGATATTGCAGGCCTCGTTGAAGGCGCTTCTAAAGGTGAAGGTTTAGGTAATAAATTTCTTAGCCACATCCGCCAAGTAGATGCGATTGCCCAAGTTATTCGCTGCTTCGAGGACCCTAACATCACTCACGTAGCGGGTTCCATCGATCCAATTCGAGATATCGAAATCATCAATACAGAGCTTTGCTTGGCTGACCTTGAGTCTGTAGAAAAACGCAAACAACGTATTGAAAAAATCGCCAAATCTGGCGACAAAGATGCTCGCGCTGAATTACCATTATTAGAGCGCATCATCGAAGGTCTTGGCGAAGCCAAACCAGTTCGTGCACAAGGTCTTAATGAAGACGAATTAGAAATGATCAAAGAATTAACTTTGCTCACTGCTAAACCATCCCTATTTGTAGCTAACATATCTGAAGACGAAGTAGCTGATTACTCCGCTAACGAACACGTAAAACGCGTTGAAGAATACGCTAAAAATGAAGGTGCTGGCATCGTTGTAGTTTCTGCTCGCATTGAGTCTGAAATCGCTGAATTATCCGACGAAGAATCCGCTGCATTCCTCGAAGATCTCGGTCTTGAAGAATCTGGCTTAACTAAACTTATCAAAGCAAGCTATGCTCTGTTAGGCCTCATCAACTACTTCACAGCTGGTGAAATGGAAGCTCGTGCATGGACAATCGTAAACGGTACAAAAGCTCCTCAGGCAGCTGGTAAAATCCACTCTGATATCGAAAAAGGCTTTATCCGTGCTGAAATTGTATCCTTCGATGACTTACAGGCTTGTGGTAGCCAAAACGCGGCTAAAGAAAAAGGCCTTGTACGCTTAGAAGGCAAAGAATACGTTATGAAAGACGGCGATGTAACACACTTCCGCTTCAACGTATAAACAAATGTATATAACAAAAACCAGTAAATCCTAGGATTTACTGGTTTTTTTATTGCTAATGATAGCCTGTTATTTAAAATTATTTATCGTTTTTATGGAGAACATTTTTGACGCCACTAATCGCACCGTCTACAGCATCTTTAACATCTTCAGCTGTTTTTTTGAGATCTTCAGCAACATCATGTGCAACGTCTTTAACTTTTGCAGCTGTATTTTCTACAGCACCTTCTGCTTCCAATTTTTTGTCACCAGTTAATTTACCTGCATTTTCTTTTAATGCACCTTTAGCTTGGTTTAATTTATCATCTAATGCCATTATTATGGATCCTTTCATGTAAAATCCTTTTAGCAATTCACCTATTTTTTACAAAGAAATTGCTATCATTTCTTTCCGAAGAAAAACGAAACAACTGCAACAACAATTACTGCACCTAAAACAGAAGGAATTAATGCCATACCAGCAAGACTTGGTCCCCATGTGCCAAATATTGCTTGACCTACCGACGAACCAATTAAGCCAGCAACAACATTGGCAATGATCCCCATTGCACCACCTTTGTTAGTGATAGCACCTGCTAGAAAACCGATAAAACCACCAACGATAATTGACCATAACATACGATCACTCCTTCCTATTTAATCAATATATTTATAATATCCTACCAAATTATACAGGCTTTATAAATATTATAAATAATCTGTATATTTATAATATATCATTCATTTCTAAAGATTAAATGAAGGAATTCGATATAGTTATAAAAGTCGCAATCAATTAAACTACGGTAACAATTTCATCCATTGTACGGCGTGTTTTATTTCGATGTGGCTCTTCATCACGATAGCCAAAGGCGGCCATCACAGCAATGCCAAAGTGCTTCATATCAAAGAGACCTAATTCATCGCCTAAGAGGGCTGTCATCTTATCTTGATTGAAGCCTTCTAGCGCACAGGAGTCAAGACCTTCATAGGCAGCCATAGTCATCATATTCGCCATAACGATATACACTTGTTTGGAGGACCAATCAAAAGCAGCACGTTCAGACTCAAATGTTTTATAGTCTTCCGTAGTAAACTGAGCATATTTTTCTTTATAGATAGCATCTACTTCAGCAGGCAATTGTTTAACCTCTTCTTGAATGTAGCGTACATAAGGAGAATCAAATTCCAAATCTACCTTTTTACGTGTTAAGAACACTACAAAATGACTTGCTTCAAGGCCAGCTTGAATGCCCCAACCATGAGCTTTCATCTTTTCACGAATCTCTGGGTTTTGAACGACTAATAACTGATACGCCTCAAAGCCTAGGGATGTTGGAGACAAACGCGCTGCCTGTAAGATAGCATGCCAGTCTTCATCACTAATCTTTTTAGTACTATCAAATTTCTTACATGCATAACGATATGTCATAGCATATTCTAAATCTTTTCGATCAAATTTAGGGGCTGTTAATTTTATATTATCTATTTCATACTTACTCATATGTACCTCCATAATTGATAAAAAATATCATAATTCTATAGTACCACACTCTCTGTTCAAATGATATGAAGATTGAAACTAAAGCCAAAAAGCCTAGACATTATCTAGGCTTTATAAGGTACTGCTAGCTCACCTTTTTCATACCAAAATAAGCCAGATCTACTAATTTTATGTTCTTTCAAAATGACTTTAACTTGATCAACAATACTCGGATCTATTTCTATAGATAAACCACACATATCATAAAGCTCCGGAGGTGTAGCCATCAATTGATGAGGCACGTCTAATTCTGTTAATACTTTGTCTGCCTTATCCCCAAAATAATAGGATGTAAAGACTATAAGTAATTTTTTATTGTCCAACGCCTCACCTCCTTAATAACTACTAAATAACTACTAAGTTTTAGATTTATTATTCACTAAGTATAAAACTTAAATATGAATTCAATCAATCACGACAAGTTAAAGTCTATACTACTAAAAATTATAACTTAACAATATTATCGCCTAAAATAGAATCTGTAATAGCATACATATTTGTAATACTACCTACGCCAAGCTCTTCTTTTACCCCATAAAAATCAAGACAAATGCCACATGCTGCAATTTCAACACCAAGTTCAGCTAGTTTTTTAATATTTTCCAAATGAATAGAATCATTTACTACCATCTTAACACCGCTATTAATAAAATAAATTTTAGCAGGTTTCACATCCGCTTCAAGCATGCATACCCAGAAGGTTTTCATCAAATTGCGACCAAGCTCTTCACTTCCTTCACCAAGGTAATCCTTTGTCATCAAAACGACGCGATTACCATAGTTCAAGGGCTCACAACTAACTTCAGTTACCGGATTCGCATTAGGTGTCAATGTGAGATAAAAATCCTTCCCATCTTGGCGAACTTCCACACCATAGCCACGAGACTTACCAAACTTCTCAACATTATCGCGACTCACTTCATTATCTACAATAGTTGTAATAATGGCACTTGGATTCGCATCACTTACCTTCTTAGTTTCAATAACAGGTTTTGGACATAAACTACCGCGTACATCTACAGTTAATTCGTTTGTATTACTCATTATGCACCTCTTTATATACATTATATGTTTTATGAAAGTATCAGCTATCAACTAATAATATTTATATAAATAGCTAAATCAATACTATACTATACTATACTATACTATACATTACTTAACTTTTATGATTTTATTTTGTCACGCGTACAGCAAGACCGCTGAAGCTTTCCACAGTACCCACTATAGCCGCACAGTCTATACCAGCCTTATGTAACGCCTCTACCAGTTGTTCACCTTCATTGGCAGGCACAGAGAACAGCAACCCACCCGAAGTTTGTGGATCAAAGAGAATATCCGTCCATACAGGGTCCAAAGCCTCATCTACTTGTACATCAATTATAGCCTTGCGGTTACCATAAGACGCAGCTGGAATTAAGCCCATTTGAGCTGCCTCAATGACATCATCAAAGAGAGGAATATCGTAAGCCTTAATGTGTATTGTCACATCAGAGGCACTAGCCATTTCTACGGAGTGCCCCATAAGGCTAAAGCCTGTTACATCTGTACAAGCATGGACTGTAAAATTATGTGCAACCTCAGCCGCTACACGGTTTAAAGTACTCATACTAGTAACGGCCTGTTCCGTGCCTCCAGGGAATAAACCTGCTTTCAGAGCATTATTCATAATACCTGTACCGATACGCTTTGTTAATACTAGCACATCCCCTACTTGGGCGCCTTTATTTTTCCAAATCTGATTTGGATTCACTTGTCCTGTCACAGACATCCCAAAAATAGGTTCCTTATTTTCAATGCTATGTCCACCTACGATAGCTGCACCAGACTCAGCTACAATCAAACCAGCTCCATTTAACACATCCGTCAAAACACCTTGCTCGACGAGCGGAACCGGAAAGCCTACAATATTCATCGCCGTTAAAGGGGTGCCACCCATAGCATACACATCGCTTAATGCATTGGCAGCCGCAATTTTACCAAATAAAACAGGATCATTAACCATAGGTGTAAAGAAATCTAAGGTTTGCACCAATGCAAAGGTATCAGAGATTTGATATACTCCAGCATCATCGGCACCAGTCATATCTGCGAGAACATGCTCGTTAGTAACGGGTGTTACAGCTTTCAGCACACGGTTCAATATATGAGGCCCAATCTTACACGCACAGCCTCCACTTGTCACATAATCGGTAAGTCGTACCATAAGCCCTCCTTACTCATTTTCCGGCAATCGAGATACGATTTTCTTAACTGCCTTTTCAAATTTAGGGCGCGGCATCAAGAGTTGATGACCACAACCATTACATACAACGAGAAAGTCCGTGCCAATACGCTTAACTTCCCACTCGTCGCTGCCGCAAGGATGTGATTTTTTCATCTTCACTACATCGCCTACGTAATATCTAACAAATGCCATAGCGCCTCCTTTAACTCTAGTCAGTATTTATATATTTATTATACATAAAATAGTTAGTTCTATAAATATATTCTGACTCTATAGTTCAGTCGTCTCTTATATAACTATAGGTATTCACTCTCGTTACATGCTCTCGTTATATAATGCACGAATTTAAAAGGTCTACCAATCTTATAGTTACGACTAGACTATAAGATATAGTAAAAAATATTACTTTAAAATCAGCAAAATTTACAAAAATTTTTTACTATACATTACATTTTATGAGAAAATATTAGTACATTGAAAGAAATCAATATCAATAACTAAACAATAATGATTTTTCATTTAGTTATCATTCTCAATATCAAAATAGACATTTTTTATAAATCCCATACTATTCAATCTTTATAAGTCCGCATCTTTACTGCATTGATAATATTTATCATTTAGAAAATTTTCGAAATAAATTTTACAAAAAGACTTGCATTTCTCATTTAGTATGTTACAATATAGTCAACAATGATTATTCGTTAAGTATACGGATAACACATTGTATATAAAACTGTTAAGACGGCAAGTGCCGAAAAAACAAATGAGTAAGTACTATTTTAAGAGTTAGGCAAGTGTCTATTTAATCTAAGAATAAGTTTTCTTACCAAGGCGAAGTCGCCCTCGAAATTGTAGAATAAGTATTCTATTCCATTGCATTCACAACCAAGTGGTTATGAATATATACGTTAAGTAATAATCTATAAAAAATTGTAAGTACAAAGGAGTATTAAAATGGCTGAATTAAAAGGTACAAACACTGAAAAAAATCTTCAAGCTGCATTTGCAGGCGAATCTCAAGCATTCCAAAAATATACATTCTACGCTAGCGCAGCTCGCAAAGCTGGTATGAACGAAATCGCTGATTATTTCGAAGAAACTGCTCACAACGAATCTGCACATGCTAAATTGTGGTTCAAAGCTCTTCATGGTGGCGATGTTTCCGCTGATATCGAAGCTAACCTTCGCGACGCAGCAGCTGGTGAAAACTACGAACACACTACAATGTACAAAGAATTCGCTGACGAAGCAGAAAAAGAAGGCTTTGCTAAAATCGCTTTCCAAATGCGCGAAGTTGGTAAAATCGAAGCTCGTCATGAAGCTCGTTACCTTGCATTAGCAGCTCAAGTATCCGGTAACAAAGTGTTCCACAACGACCAACCAGTAGCATGGATCTGTGCTAACTGTGGTTATGTACACGTTGGTGAAGAAGCTCCAAAAGTTTGCCCAGTATGTGCTCACCCACAAGCTTTCTTCCACCGTTTTGTTGAATCCATCTAATCTGTAAGTACGATACTAATTAAACTAACAACCTGTAAGTACAGATTTTAATGAAACTATACATGTAAGTACATTTTAAACTTACAGTAAGTACTGACAACTTCCTTAACAAAAAGACGATGACATGAGTCATCGTCTTTTTGTTTGCTTTTTTTTCTATTTTTTGTTCTATTTACTATAATTTTTATTCCATTACTTTTTATAGTACTTGCTATTTACTATCCTAGAATTATAAAGACATATCACTTAATATTATCTACCAAGCATTTAAATTGTTGTGTTGCTTCATATGGATTATCTGCATGAGCAATAGCAGATATTACGGCTACTCCACTAGCACCTGCTTGCAAAATAGGCTTTGCGTTATTTAAGGTAATACCCCCGATACCAACGCATGGTAATGTTAAACCTTCTGCTCGTAACTCAGTAATGCGCTCAGGTCCGCACGGCAATTGAGCATCAGGTTTGCTACTTGTAGCATACATAGGGCCTACACCAACACAATCCGCATAAACTACATCGGTCTTATGAAGTTCCTCCACAGAATGAATGGATATACCAACGACCTTATTCCCTACAAGATTACGAACGTCTTCTAAAGGCATATCTTCTTGTCCTACGTGAACACCATCAGCATTAACAGCCACTGCTAAGTCTACATCATCGTTAATAATATAAAGCACATTATACCTTGCACAAATTTCTTTTAACTGCTGAGCTAATTCTAATTTTTGTTGCCCTTCTACTGATCCTATGCCCTTCTCTCTAAATTGGAAGCAGGTCACACCACCTCGACAAGCAGCTTCAACAATGCCTAGTAAATGGTCTTCATTAAAGCCTACATCTTGTGTACCACTAATAAAATATACCTTTAATTGATCGGGCACAACTACGGGCCGTATTAGGTTTTCAGATAAAAGCATCGCATCATCGAATTCATATAAGGCATCCAGAAATGCCACACTAAAACTACCAGGTTTTACGCCGCTCGCCTTAACCGCACTTTCACCAGCTAGACCATAGTAAGCCAGTGCATACGCAAGAAACTCACCAATCGGCATGTTATATATGAATGAACAATAGGAACTAAAAAATGCAGCTAACACAGCACCTAATAAACAACCGGTCCCCGTTACTGCTGTCATGATTGGATGACCATGAGGAACTGCAAATACGCGAATTCCATCGGAAACATAGTCCTCTTCGCCCGTTGCGATGACAGGACAGTTAATTTGGCGTGCAAGACGATACGTTATAATTGCGCTATCTTCAACTTGTTCCCCATCTACGCCCTTACCAGAGAGAGAGTTATCAACTTTATGATTTGTATTAAGAGCATCATAGATTGCTTTGATTTCACTTTGGTTACCCCGTAGCAACGAAATAGCATCAGTTTTAATCAAGTCTAAAACTACAGATAATCGATACGCCCCGGCGTGACAGCCCACAGGGTCTAGTACAATGGGTACCTCATGAGCCTTCGCTAAGGTGATAGCCTCTTTGTAATAATTAACCTTTTCCGGTGTAACGGTCCCAATATTAATGAGTAGCGCTGAAGCATGAACGATAAGGTCTTTTAAGTCTTCGCTACACTCACTCATCACGGGTGATGCACCAATAGCCAGTAAACCATTTGCTGTAAAAGTTCGCACCACATCGTTAGTAATACAAATTACTAGCGGATTTTTCTTGCGCAAGGTTTCTAATATATTTAACGTAGGCCAAAATCGATCTTTCATATAAGGATTTTCATAAGTCATGTAAGTACCTCCATCAACCCTTTTTCAAGAGCTCATCCATCGTTTGAGGCCCATTTGCCATCAGTCCATATGCCATATGATTAACAGGACCACAGCCATTTCCCAGCCCAGGATTATGTTTGATAGCAAGGGCGATATAGTCCTTTGCAATGCCAATTGCATCCATTACATCACGCCCTTTGGCAAGCTCTGCTGTAATAACCGCCGAGAAGGTACAGCCCGTACCATGAGTATGCACCGTATCATATTTAGGGCTTGTCCACGTACGCACATCTCCCTCTTTGGTGAATACATAATCCGTAGCATCATCTCCAATATGGCCGCCTTTTATAATAACCACTCGAGGTCCTAATTCATGTAAAATACGCTTAGCTGCTATTGTAATGTCGTTTTCACAAGTAATAGACATGTCCGCCAATACCTCTGCCTCGCTACGATTAGGTGTGATGACTGTGGCGATTGGAATGAGTTTAGATTTTAAGAAATCAACAGCCTCATCTGATACGAGTCGATCACCACTGGTAGCAATCATAACGGGATCCATTACGTACGGAATTGGTTTACTCACATAAGGATAGATGAGGTCCATCATTTCAGGTAAAGCAATCATGCCCGTCTTAACAGCTTGTGGTGTAATATCTGAATATACATCGTGTAACTGTTTCTCTATGCTTTCTAGCGATAGATGTTCTACATGGTGTACCCCCGTTGTATTTTGAGCTACCACGGAGGTAACCACTGCCATACCATATACATGGCGGCTTTGGAAGGATTTCAAATCGGCCATAACGCCAGCGCCACCACTAGGGTCGGTGCCGGCAATTGTCAATGCAGTATGTAGTTTCATTATGCCTCCTTATGTAATAGATGACGACGAGATAAAATTTGTAATACTATAAAACCAATGCAAGCACCTACCACTGAACTCATAGAGAAGGATGTAATCAAAGTCAATAGAGCCAATGGTTTACCTAATAGGAAATGGGCTATTGGATAACTCACGAGAGCACCAATAATGCCTGTACCAATGATTTCACCTAGAGCCGCTGCCCAGATGACGTTATATTTCTTATATAAATAAGCGGATAGCCAAGCGCCAATCATACTGCCAGGAAAGGCTAGCGGAGATCCTAAGGCTAATATATTCCGTAAACAAGAAGTACTAAAGGCAGCACCTACGGAAAATCTGGCCCCCACGACAACGGCTAAGATAACATTAATCATATGTTGAAACGGAAAAATACGAGCCGGCCCAACCGGAATTGATGTAGTAGATAACACTACACCTAAGGCCACACATATGCTAGCAATAATCAGTTTTTTCATAATACCTCCAAACATATAAAAACAAGACCACTCCAAATGGAATGGTCTTGTAATAGTTTAGTATTATGTTTCACTCCACTTCCCTACGCCAGTATTATCTGGATCAGGTCTAGGGTTTTGAATGGTCAATCTCAGCAAACGCACCCCTAGTGGCAATATATTTTTATACTCTAGTTATAACATCATTATACAATCTATGCAACAAAAGAATTGACGGTTCCCGTACCACCTCGTATAATGAAGCCATAATGGGGTGCTCACAAAAGTGGGCTGAGAGTAAGCTAACGCTTTAACCCATAACCTGATTTGGATAATGCCAACGTAGGGAACATAGAGGATTAATAGCCGAGTTCCTGTGAACTCGGCTTTTTCTATGACTTCCTGGCAAGGAGGACGTATGAAAGACACACATATTACACAACCACAGTTCGCCATGATATGGTTCGGTGCCGCTCTATCTATAGCGGAAATTATGACAGGAACCTATCTGGCGCCCTTAGGGCTCACTCAAGGTCTATATGCCATCATACTGGGGCATATCATCGGCGGTATATTACTCTTTGGAGCTGGCCTCATCGGTGGACGTTTACGGCAAGGCAGTATGAATACTACCGCCTTCAGCTTTGGCCCACTAGGGGCTAAAGGCTTTGCTTTTTTAAATATGCTTCAACTCATCGGCTGGACTAGCATCATGATCTACGATGCTATGCTAGCCTTACAAGAACTAGCCCCCCTATCCCCTATGATTTGGACGATAGCTATCGGAGCGCTTGTCATCCTGTGGCTCTTCATCGGCCTCCACAATACGGGCTATATTCAAGCCATCGTATCTGTTCTATTGCTAGGTCTCACCCTCTACATGGGCGCTCACATGATATCGCAGTGGCCTAGCGAAGGTAGCCTTCTAACTAGCGGAAACATGAGTTTTATCGCTGCTCTTGAATTATCTATTGCCATGCCACTATCTTGGCTACCTCTCATCAGTGATTATACCCGTGAAAGCAAAAAACCTTTCTCCGCATCACTTACAAGTGCTACAGTCTACACTATAACAAGTATCGTTATGTACACCTTAGGTCTTAGTGCGGCCATCTTTGGTGGTGGCGACTCCATCATTACTATCATGATGAATGCAGGACTTGGCCTTGCTGGACTCATCGTTATCATCTTCTCTACCGTTACTACAACCTTTATGGACGCTTACTCTGCAGGCGTATCTAGTACGACTATCTATAACGGTGCATCCAGTAAAGGTATAGCCGTCATCGTTACTATCGTGGGCACTATTGCAGCTATTCTATATCCAATGGATGATATTACAGACTTCCTATACCTTATCGGCTCTGTATTTGCGCCGATGATTGCCATCTTATTGGCGGACTACTTTATCAATCGTCAACAAGTACAAATAGTATCAGCTTATCTCATACGAGGTCTTATTTGGGCCGTATCTGTTGGTTTATACCACTATATATTACATAGTGAAAGCACAATAGGTGCTACATTACCAACCTTTACAATAGCATTTGTCGTTACAGCTATCGTTGGATTTATAAGTAAAACAGCACACACATCTGCAGAAATTAAACAGTAACAACAACCAAAACGTAATATACATGTACTAAATCAATAATAAAGATTATAGTAATAACAAAAACACCTTCACAAATAGTCATCATAATGAGTCCCTATTCAAGTTGAATAGCATATATCATATGATAACGTTTATGAAGGTGTTTTATATTTTTATTAGACTTCCCCTTATTTAGGAATTGTAATGATTCCGTCTTCACAGGTCCAGTGCCGATCTCCAACCATTTCGGCTTCGCTTTCATCATGGGTAACCCATACGCAGGGTACATCCCATTCACGGATGATAGATACGAGGTCTTCACGTACTTGCTTTCTCAAGTTCCAATCTAGTGCCGATAAAGGCTCATCGAGAAGCAATATAGTGGGTTTAGAATAAAGGGCACGTCCCAATGCAACACGTTGTTGCTCACCACCTGACAAGCTCCCTGCCTTCGTTTTGCGATATTTCTCAAGGCCTAAACGCTGCAATAAACTATTGCACATGTTAGGTGTGCCTCGTTTGCTATAGGTAATATTATGTTCCACAGATAAATGCGGGAATACGATATTGCCTTGTGGCATATAGCCTACCTGACGTTTTTGAGCGGGAACCCAAATCTTATTATCTCGATCCACCCACGTTATTTCATTACAGCGAATACTACCTGTAGTGGGTTTTACAAGTCCTGCAATGCATTTAATGAAAGTACTTTTACCACTGCCGGATTGACCTGTCAAAACGGTAATACCAGAAGGAAGTACCCCATCAGCTTTCACAGTCACAGAAGGTCTAGCTACGGTAAATGAAAAAGTAATCATCGGACCTCCTAATTATTATCAATATGACGGAACAAGGACCCCTTTGTGATGAGGTGAATCCCACTCAACAATGCCAATGTAAGCACACAAATATAGATAACTAATTCAAAAGCATCCATGTACTGCCCTGCCTCTACGTAAGAGTAAATAGCAAGTGGCATGGTGCGCGTTACCTTTGGAATATTGCCTGCAATCAAAATGGTGGCACCGAACTCGCCCATAGCACGACAGAAGGCTAAAATACTGCCCGTCAGAATACCTTTCCAAGCAAGTGGTACGGAGATAGTAAAGAAGATACGTAACTCTGAAGCACCTAATGTACGCGCTACGTCCTCCATATTATGATCGACGGATTGCAATGCTGAACGCACCGTTTGATAAAACAGCGGGAATGCAATTACAGAAGAGGCTATCACAGCACCGGATGCAGCAAAAACAACACTCATACCATGAGCTTCAAGCCAAGCACCAAACGCATAACCTGGAGTAAATACCATAAGTAACGCAAAACCAACGACTACCGGAGGCAGTACAAGTGGCAAGGTAATAAGTGCATCAAGAATGGCAATACCACCCCACTTACAACGGTTCATCCAGTAACAAGTCGCTAAGCCACTTAAAATAACTATGATAAGAGCGATGCTTGCCACCCATAGCGACAGCCATAATGGACTCATGTCACGCCCCCTTTCTATACACAACAACGCTAAAGTATGTGCTATATCCATTAATTCAAAAATACTTTTCAAACAAATTATATGCCCAAAATCATATGCTAGATTATTAATCACTCATCACTACAAATGAGTAAAAAGAAAAAGCATACAGTGAGCAATCATAAGATTAGTAATATCAATAATATCTCTATTGTATCATAAGAAAACGCTAGCCCTGAAAGCTAGCGCTTTACTCTTATTTAGAAGTAGAAAAACCGTATTTTTCTAATACTTTTTGGCCTTCTGGGCTCATTACGTATTGGTAAAAGTCTTTTGCCAATGCGTTGTCATATTTTTTGATAATACCGATTGGATAGATAACTGGATCATGGGAATCAGCCGGTGTTACTGCAGAGATTTCAACTGCATCGCCTGCTGCGATAGCATCAGTTTTATAGATGAAACCAGCATCTCCAGCACCTTGGCTAATGGAAGCTGTTACAGCTTTTACATCTTTAGCGTATACTACATTAGGTTCTACCTGTTCCCAAACGCCTAGTTTTGTTAATACTTGTTTACCATAGTTACCAGCTGGTACTGTTTCAGGATTGCCCAATACGATACGCTTTACTGTAGCGATTTGATTTAGCTCAACCTTAGGTTGACCTTTTGGAACTACGAGAACGAGTTCATTAGTTACGAATGGTTTTACATCAGTTACCAAATCTTTTTCTTGTAACATTTTCATATTTTTTTCGTCAGCAGAAATAAATAAACTAGCTGGTGCACCTTGTTCGATTTGTTGACGTAATGTACCAGAACCAGCGAAGTTAATAGCGATTTGATCATCCGCTAAGTTATGGCTTTTTTTGTAAGCATCCGCCAATTCTGTCAGAGCACCTTTAAGGCTTGCTGCAGCTTGTACAGTAATCTTTTCAGATGTGCTTGGTTTAGCTGACTCAGTTGTTTTACTTGCATCATCACCACAACCTACTAAAAAAGCAAGCATGAAAACGCTCATTAATACTAATAAAATTCGTTTCATAATTCCTCCTGTGCATCCCTTAAAACGCCATACTATAAAAGCCATGGTAATACCTAGAGACACTTCGTATACTAACAAACTGAAATATACAATATATTCATATTATACTATAAATCGATGGTTGAAATCGTATACTGAAATTACATTCTGCATAGATGTTTCTGATGATTATGATAAGTAATCATAATCGATAAATTTTTAAGCCCCAAACAATAGATACTATGGTATGATAATACTATAAAAGATAAAAATATTTTAGAAAACTTATTCACTTACAGCTTATATAAAACAACTGTATATTTACTACATATAGTTATACGATACATTAAAACTATGCCTTATATATTAACTAATATATGAAAGAAAAACTCTAGGTGAGATGATGAATCTATTCGAATTAGTAGGCCATATTTTTATGAATTCTATGGTCCCTATCTTAGTACTTATAGGCGTGGGATTTATATTAGATAGAAGATTTAAACTCGATCTATATACGCTGAGTAAACTAAACTTTTATATATTGTTACCTACCTTTATATTTCGAGCGATGTATGAAGCTAAACTTAACTCAGGTACTTTAGAAATTGTATTCTGTGCGCTCTGTGTACTCATACTAAACTCCATCCTTTCAGATGTGGTAGGTAAGATGCAAGGATATGATGTGGCCAAGATTGCAACCTTAAAAAACTGCGTTATGTTTAATAACGTTGGGAATATGGGTGTCGCCCTTGCTATCTTTGTATTTACTAATATTCCATATGTCATCGATGGAGCCACACCTTATGCCAATTTAGGTCTTGTAAGCGTTGTATCTATCATGATTATTCAAACTATCAGTAGTAATACCTATGGGTTCTACCAAGCTGGAGCTGGACGACTAACCCCACGGGATGCACTAAAAGTCGTATTCCACATGCCTATGGTATATGCCATCCCACTGGCACTACTTTGCCAGCTATTGCCCTTTGATTTACACGGACTCTTCTTCTTTGCACCACTCAATATATTTGCCAATGCCTTCGTTGGCGTCGCCATGATTGCCTTAGGTGTTCAAATTAATAGAACGCCGCTAAACTTTTTCAAGATGGATGTCATGCTCGCAACGACCTTACGACTCATTGTGAGCCCACTCATAGCCGCTGGTATTACCATACTATTTATAATGTTCTACGGTCCTATGCATCCAATAGCGGCACAAACTATCATTATAACCTATAGCGTTCCAACGGCTATTAATATGTCTCTTATTGCTATTGAAATGAAGAATAATCCAGAATATGCTACACAAATCGTAATGGGAACTACTATTTTATCCGCTATAACTATGCCACTGTTTATTACAATCGCCTATTATCTCTTCCCATTATATTGATACGAGTACACCTATACAAAAAGGAGCCCTCTAAAAGGGCTCCTTTTATTATATTTTGAGGCCAAAATACTTATAAGTGTATCATAGGCTCATATCTTATAATGAGACTTTAAATGATTACGTTCTTAATTATTGATGAGCTACGTGTTCCATCCCCATGCGAACTAAACATTCAACATGATCATCATTTAGAGAATAGTATGCTGTTTTCCCATCTTTACGATATGTAACAAGGCGTGCTTGGCGCAACACACGCAATTGATGAGAAATAGCAGATTGTCCCATCTCCATGGTTTCTGCAATGTGATTAACACACATTTCATTTTCTAGTAATAGCTCTACTATTTTAAGGCGTGTAGGATCACCCAAGATTTTAAACAGTTCTGCTAGCTTCAGCAATGATTCTTGTTTGTCGGTCATATAATCCCCCTTTTTTAATCCTATCCATTCTTTTTTTGTAGCTCTTCTATGTCACTAATCGATACGTCTTAACGTATAACACCAATATGTATGGCATACATATAAACATTATATCATTTTTAACATAATAAAAAAGAGACCTTGAGAAACCAAAGACTCTTTTTTATGACATATCTATATCAGATATAAATTATTTAATGATTAATACAGGGCAAGTGGAGTGGCTAGTTACATAGCTACTTACGCTACCCATGAATAAGCCTTTCAAAGGGCCAAGACCACGGCTACCCATTACGATGAGATCAGCATTATATTTTTTTGCCACTGCAAGTAGTGCAGGTCCAGGGGAGCCAACTTCAAATACGCTTTTAACTTTTACGCCTGCAGGAATTTCTTTCACTACATCATTAAGAATTTCCTTACCAGTTTCTTCCATATCCTCAGCAATTTGCTCAGATACATATCCACCAGAAATTGGTGTTTGATCAAAATTGGAAATAGCAGACACAATATTTGCAACGTGAACAACAATCAATTCAGCTTGGTTGCGATCCGCTACAGCGAGAGCATGTTCCAACGCACGTTTAGCATTTTCAGAACCATCAGTAGGTACGACAATAGTTTTGTAGGTAACCATAATAACCCCTCCTATTCCTAATCCCTCAAAGGGGATATGATCAAATATCGTTTAGCCTATACTAATATATTCTAGACCATCAAGGAAAACTCCTCTTTTTTCTGAGGATTTATTACATTATAGCACAAATCGTACAGAATTATACAAATAAAAGAATATTATGCGTATATTAAAGAACCTGAGACGATTGATTTGTATTAAGTGTAGTAGTCAATTTAAAACCATCTAATATATCTATAAGTTCCTGAGTAGCAAGATTGCTAGTGGATGGACCAATCATTCGAGCTACTGCTACATTACCTTCATTGCCAAGAATAATTGTTGCGCCAAAGGATACTGGTTCCGCTACAGATGTATCAGATGTATTTGGATTTTTCATATGGCCGGCCAAATAGAACATCACATTACCGTCAATGATATGCGTTTCATAACGAGTAATCGTGGCCTTGTTCACATCAACCAATTGTTTAAGATAATAATCACCAAGCATCTGCTTACCCATCATAGTTGGCATGCCGGAACTAACAGCTTGTACTGGAATTGTAAAGGACTCAATGTCAAGGCGTACATTATGTTTAGTGAAAGCAATCTTACCTTTTTCATTAAGACGGGTAAAGCCTTTTGGATAAGCAAACTTGATACCCTCAGCTACACTGATATCACTTATACCTGTTAATATCTTCTTAACACCTTTAATGGCATTAGAGCCACGCTTATTAAGCAATTCAAAAGATGGAATAGTATGCTCCATCAACCCTAGCTCCATAAACTCTGCACGAACAGGTGCATACGTACTAGACAAATTGTACCGATGAGTTGGATCTTTCTCCATGATAAATTCTGCTTCAAATACAGACTGAACCGGCTCTGTAGATGTCATATCTGCATAAGATTTTGGTGTACTCTTATCCCAGCGTGCGGAAACTGCACCTTTCTTAGCAAAGAACCCACCAACAATATCATTATGCTCAAAGTTATTGCTATGTTGGCGCCAGATATTTAAATACTCCTCATTAGACATGCCCTTAATAGGTACACCATACCAAGTCGTATTCCATTCTTTTTGAGATATTCCTTCTTGTGGTGTATTATTGCGCTTAGTAAAAGATACTGTATAGGAATCCTCTTGCGTAGGGCCCGCTAAATTGAAGGAATACCCTTGAATATGTTCGCTTTCACTACGCACATCCATATCTAACATAACGCCATCAGCTACACGCCAAGGAATCGAGAACATATAACCATTTTTGTAATCCTTCACCACCGTGTTCATCTTAGTAGCATAAGATTTGTATTGTTCTGGCAAAATAGATGCGGAATCCTTCTGAGATTCCACAATAGATAAAGGTGTATCAGGCGTCTTCTGTAAACCTTCCGCCATAATAGAAGTCGTTCCCAAAGCCATAACAGCTAAGGTTGCCGCAAATAAACGTAACTTCATAGAACCTCCTATAACATATTATCCAAGAACGCTTTCGTTCTTTCGTTCTGCGGATGACTAAAAATTTGTTCTGGTGTTCCTTCTTCTTGAATAACACCATCAGCCATAAAGATAACACGATCCGATACTTCACGAGCAAAGTTCATTTCATGAGTTACGATAATCATCGTCATGTGATCGTCCGCCAATTGTTTGATTGTCTTAAGAACCTCACCAGTAAGCTCAGGATCAAGAGCAGATGTGGGTTCATCAAAAAGCATGATTTCTGGATTCATCGCTAGCGCACGGGCAATAGCTACACGCTGTTGCTGACCGCCAGACAAGCGAGATGGATATATATCTCGTTTTTCCCATAATCCTACTTTATTGAGTAATTGCTCTGCAATCGGTGAGATTTCGTCATCTTTCATACCTTTTACCATACGTGGAGCAATCATAATATTATCTAATACCGTCATATGTGGGAACAAATTGAAAGATTGGAATACCATACCCATGCGGAGCAATAATTCATGCTGAGTTTGAGGAGAAGCGTATTTTACAATCCCATTTTCAGTACTAGCAAGAATCGTACCATCAACGGTAATAGAGCCTCCATCAATCGTTTCTAACTGACCCAAGCAACGTAAAAATGTAGATTTACCAGAACCAGAAGGTCCGATAATAGAAACGATTTCGCCTCTATTCATTTTGAGCGACACATCGCGCAATACGGTTTGATTATTAAAGCGTTTTTCAATACGCTCCATATTTACAAATGTCATAAGTACCTCTTACATCGTCAGATTAAGTATATAATTAGCGTCTCAAGTAAAGATATCTCATCTACGAAATCGCATCTATAGACATCAAATAAAGGTATTCCACCTATAAAACTAGCTACACCATTACATACGACAAACTACCATAAAATTAGATTAATCTTCGTATACAGCAAATCTTCGTTCTAAGTAGCTGAAGATATTCGTCAAAATAAAGGTAAAGATTAAGTAGAATAATGCTGCCACGAGAAATGCAGAAATATCAAAGTCACGTTGTACGATAGACTTCGTAATACGCAAGATATCATTCATCGCTAATACATACACGAGAGATGTATCTTTCAACAAGTTAATCGTCTCATTCGCAAGAGGTGGCAATACACGCTTAAACATTTGCGGCAAGATGATTTTACGCATAGTTTGTGCGTATGTAAAGCCAAGAACCTTTGCCCCTTCGTATTGACCACGAGAGATGGATTGAATACCACCGCGGAAAATTTCACATAAATAAGCTGCGTAGTTTAATACGAAAGTAAGAACTGCTGCCGTCGCATCATCCATCTGAATGGCACCGTCTGTGATGATTGGTAAGGCATAATAGACGAATAAAATTTGTAACATCAACGGTGTGCCACGCATTAAGTACACGAAAGCATCAACAAACTTATCTACTAAAGGCAATTTAGATAGACGCAACATAGCCATCAAGATGCCGCCTGGAATAGATAAAATCCATACAATACAGAACAGTGATACGGTTACCTTTAATCCATCGGCGATGGTTGGAATAATCTGCAATAAATAATCTAACATGGAAGACTCCTTCAAAACACGACTAGAGAAGGGCCATCTGGCCGCTTCTCTAGTGTACATTTCGTTCTTTAATTATCAGTTGTACCTACTGACCATAGTACTATTAGTATATCACGAATTGTACTATTTAGCATCGCTCTTATCTAAGTCTGCGCCGGAGCCTAACCATTTTTCAGCAATTTTATCAGCAGTACCGTCTTTTTTCATTTCAGCTAAGATACCATTAATTTTGTCACGCAAAGCAGTATCATCTTTACGGAAACCAACAGCGAAATTATCAACACCGTAGTCAGTACCTTCTACAATTTTGTATTTACCAGGTTCTTTTGTCATAAGATAACGAGCGATTACACCGTCAGCAATAACCGCATCAACACGACCAATACCAAGATCCATAAATGCACTTACAAAATCCGCATAGGATTTTGTCTCCTTAACAGTCTTACCACTTGGATCGTTTTGCAATGCTGTTTCACCAGTACTAGCTTGTTGCACGCCTACTACCTTACCAGCTAAATCAGCTTTACCTTTAATGGAGTCATCGTCACTACGAACAATGACGTATTGTTTATCCTTCATATATGTGTTAGAGAATAAAATATTTTTCTCACGCTCAGGAGAAACTGTTAAGCCATTCCACAAAGCATCAATTTTTTTAGATTTTAGTTCCGCTTCTTTACTGGACCAGTCGATAGCTTTGAATTCTACATCCATGCCAGCACGTTTAGCTGCTTCTTTAGCCATGTCGATATCAAACCCGACGATTTCACCTTTTTCATCTTTAAAGCCCATTGGAGGGAAACTATCATCTAAACCGATAACAACTTTCTTAGGCAATTCTGTATTAGCCTTTTTAGTGTCACCACCACAACCTGTTACAAATGCCATCATAGATACAGCTGCAAGGCCAACGGCCATCATCTTTTTCCAATTCATAATTATCCTCCACAGCAATTATCGTCTATTTTCTACTTAATAATATGTTCAATACAGATTTAGATTCCGTACTTAATGATTGTATTATACTTTAGTTCGTTAAAGTTGTAAATAGTTAATTTGATGAATTTTTTTTATTTTACAGATTCTCCACATATATAATTTATGTTTCTAGATTCATTTGCTTTATATTTCTGTATGCCTATATTATATGACACTTAGTGCTTATGCTTTATGACTGCGTATGTTTATGGATGGCCTCAATCATCGCCATTTTATCATTGTACGCCACCTGATGCAAATCAAGTGGTATCACATAGATTCCACCATGACCATTCATCGCTTGCAACTCGCGCCATTCCTCAGTGAATCCGATAATATGCTCATAATCAACAAAGACGAAATATTCATCCCCATAGAATAAACTATGAAAGTATTCTTTCACAGAAAAAGGCCTACGTTTTAACACGAGGCCCTTTTCACAGATAAAAGCTTGACTTTCACCTAATCTATGAAGGGTCCACAATATTACGAGCAACAACAGATAATACCATACGCGTTCCGCCCAGTCTGAGGGCATATATTTCACGATCAACGCACACACAACTAGACCGATGATGCGACCGGTCCACTGGATTGCGCGATGTATTTCTAAGCTCTGTTGTACGGCACCTGATGAAAAGCGTTCCATCGCCTCTTGTTTCGTCATGGTTTACCTCACAAATTGAAAGTCTAGTATATGATTTTATTTACGGCACAAGCCCATAGCTTGTTCTACCTTGCGGTACATTACGCTTGCTTTTGCATGTGCCTTAGCAGCCCCTTCATCAAGAATTACATCTAGTTCAGGGCTTGTAATCAATTCATTGTAACGTTGTTGAATTGGCTCAAGGGTGGCTACTAAAAGGTCCGCAATATCGGATTTAAATACGCCATAACCTTTACCTGCGTACATTTCTTCGATAGCTTCGTAGCTGTCTTTCGTGATGGCACGGTAAATGCCCATCAAATTAGAAATGCCAGGTTTATTCTCTTTATCGTAACGCACTGCATTATCAGAATCAGTTTGAGCGCGTTTCAATTTTTTCACAATCAAATCTGGGGCATCCAAAAGGCGAATTGTGGCATTTTGGTTGTCGTCAGATTTACTCATTTTTTTTGTAGGCTCTTGCAAGCTCATGACACGAGCACCACCTTCGCCGACCTTGATATCAGGTACTACGAAAGTTTCGCCAAATTTATAGTTGAAGCGCTCCGCCAAGTTACGTGTCAATTCTAAATGTTGCTTTTGATCGTCCCCTACAGGAACATAGTTAGTACCATATAACAAGATATCTGCCGCCATTAATGGTGGATACGTGAGCAATGCTGTTGGGATGGACTCCCCTTGCTTTTGAGACTTATCCTTGTACTGTGTCATGCGCTCTAATTCGCCTACATAGCTAATAGATTGCATAACCCAACCGAGCTTAACATGCTCAGGTACTTCGGATTGTACGAATAATGTTACCTTTTTAGGGTCGAGGCCAACTGCAAGATATAGCGCAGCCAAATTGCGAGTATTTTGGAATAACTCTTTTGGATCTTGCGGTACAGTAATCGCATGTTGGTTAACGATACAATAATAACACTCATCAGTATCTTGATAGTCTAAAAAATTACGTAAAGCCCCCAAATAGTTACCAAGTGTTAACTCCCCACTTGGTTGGATGCCGGAAAATATAACTGCCATAATAGTCTCCCTATATTGAAATAAACCAACAGTGCCGAAGCACTGTTGGTTATATATATTATTCTACGGTTACAGATTTAGCCAAGTTACGTGGCTTGTCTACGTCTGCACCACGAGTAATCGCTGCATAGTACGCCAATAATTGCAATGGTACAACCGCTAAGATTGGAGCGATGAATTTATTTGCACGAGGCACATAGATTGTGTGGTCAACGTGTTTAGATAATTCTTCGTCACCTTTCATGCCGATGCCGATTACGATAGCTTCACGCGCTTTTACTTCGCGGATGTTGCTGATCATCTTGTCGTATACATCCTCTTGTGTAGCCAATGCGATAACAGGTACGCCTTCTTCGATAAGAGCCAAGGTACCATGTTTCAACTCACCACCAGCGTAAGCCTCAGCGTGGATGTAAGAAATTTCTTTCAATTTTAAAGCACCTTCCATCGCTACTGCGTAGTCGATAGCACGGCCCAAGAAGAATGCATCGGATTTGAAGCCATAATGCTTAGCAAAGGCTTTCATATCTTCGTCTACTTCAAAGATTTCGTGAATCAATGTAGGCAAGTTACGAATACCGCTAAGGATTTCTTCGCCTACAGCTGGATCCATTTTACCGTTCAATTGGCCAAGGTATACAGCGAACAACAAGCCTGCTACTAGTTGAGTAGTGTACGCTTTTGTGGACGCTACGGAAATTTCAGGACCTGCCCATGTATAAACAGTATTATCTGCTTCACGGGAGATACTGGAACCTACAACGTTTGTAATCGCCAAGGATTTAGCGCCAAGGCGTTTAGCCTCTTTCAAAGCCGCCAATGTATCGGATGTTTCACCGGATTGGCTGATAACGATACATAATGTTTTGTCATCAGTCAATGGATTACTGTAACGGTACTCAGATGCGATTTCCACATTTACAGGAATACGCGCCAAGCTTTCAATATATTGTTTTGTTACAAGACCTGCATGGTATGCAGTACCACATGCAACGATGAGGATTTTGTTGAAAGCTGCTACATCATCAGCAGTCCAGTTCAATTCCTCGAAGTGTACAGTTTTGCCATCTTCGGAGATGTGTGTACCGAAAGTATCACGAACCGCTTTAGGTTGATCATGAATTTCTTTCAACATGAAGTGTTCATAACCGCCTTTTTCAGCAGCTTCCGCATTCCAGCTTACGTGGAATACTTCTTTATCGATTGCATTACCTTCACGGTCAAATACGGACACATTATCACGAGTCACGATAGCCAATTCACCATCGCTCAAGATGTAAGTATCGCGCGTATAGTTAATGATAGCTGGAATATCGGATGCAACAAAGTTTTCACCTTTACCAAGACCGATAACCAATGGGTTTTCTTTTTTCGTACAAATGATTTTGTCTGGCTCATCAGCACAGATGATTTCAAGAGCATACGCACCGTCAACACGAGCGAGCATGCGACGTACAGTATCTACGAAATCGCCATCATACATATCTGCCAATAAGTGAGCTACTACTTCAGTATCCGTTTCGGATTTGAAATGGTATCCTTTTTTGATGAGCTCCTCTTTTAAAGGCATATAATTTTCGATAATACCGTTGTGAACAACAGCAAATTTACCATCTTCAGATGCATGAGGATGGGCATTCATATCGGATGGACGACCATGAGTAGCCCAACGAGTATGACCAATACCTACAGTTCCTTCATTAGGATCTGCTTTTACAATCGCTTCAAGATTAGCTAGACGGCCAACCTTTTTTTGAATTTTAATTACATTTTCAGCACCAATAACAGCGATGCCTGCAGAGTCATAACCACGGTATTCTAATTTCGCCATACCGTCCAATAAGAAATCAGATGCTTGATTAAAGCCAATGTATCCTACGATACCGCACATAAATATATCCTCCTATAACTGGGGGCATTCTAGCCCCAGTCAACAACTAAGGCTAACTAATTAACGTTCTAATTATGTATTAATTATTTAATACAATTCATTCAGATATACTTTGTCCCCATCGTTACCGATGGGCTTTTTAATATCTGTTACGACATGAATGTGCCGGAAGAGCATCCGCTGATTATTCGATCACTCTTCACCTCGTCTACCCTAACGACTGCCTTCGCGGGTACTTGCGCTATTCGCCTTTACGAATTCGGAATTCCTTTCTGTGATATATGGCAGAATCAGTACAAAATAAAATATGTACTAAAGTGTATTATACTAAAAAAATCGATAAAAAGTAAACCACCTCAGATAATTCAAAAGAAATAAAAAAGATTGTTTCTATGCTTCACGTCCTTTTCATTGTAAGAAATTATACTTCTATCATTCTAAATTTTACACAATTAGATTTTGTTGTATTTTCAAAATGTATGTATATAATTTGGGAGATATTAATCATGAATAAAACAACGATTGAAAAGAAACATAAAAATAGAAAAAATAGTTTGTCCTATAGAAAGTTACGCCGTTGGGTATTACCTGCAGTACTTGGCGCTACCCTATCGACGTTAGCCATCATTCCAACCTTAGCAGCAGAAACTCAACCTAACACTAACATAGCAGTTGTAACCACAACAGAACAAACTAAAACAGTATCGCCCACACAAGAAAGCACGCATCCAAACAATACACCTCATGGTGCGCCACCAACAGGGCAACCTCCTGTAGGAGCACCTAATGGTATGCCCCCAAGTGGTGCGCCAAACGGGGTGCCTCCAGAGGGGATGCCTAACGGAGGATCTAATAGCATGGCTCCTCAACCGGAAGTAAATCCCAATACTTTCACAGGTACAGCAATAGTAACAGAAAACAAATCTATTGCTCATGAGTCGATGACAAACACAACAGCCGATCAAAATGCTTTTATCGGTAAAAACAAAGCGGTAATTGATATTGAAAATAGCGTTTTCGATAAAACTGGCAACACTACAAGCGATGATAATAGCAATTTTCGTGGTCAAAATGCAGTAGTCCTCGGCATTGACGGCAGTCAAATCAACATCAAGGGTAGCAATATTACATCTAACTCTAAAGGTTCTAATGCAGTCTTTGCCACTGGTGAAGGTACGGTTATAAACGTAGAAAACACTAATATTCACACAAAAAGTGATTCCTCTCGTGGTTTAGATGCTACTTACAAAGGCACTGTAAATGGCAAAAACCTAACTATCACTACTGAAGGGGCTTACTCCGCTACACTTGCTACAGATCGCGGAGAAGGCACAATCACCGCAGAAGCAGCCAAACTCACCACATCTGGCGAAGGCAGTCCTGTTATCTACTCCACGGGTAATATTATGGTAAACAATGTCAACGGAATAGCTAATAATAGTAAAATTGGCGTTGTAGAAGGTAAGAACTCCATTACCCTTACAAACTCCAATGTAACTGGCTACAAAGACAATGGTTTTATGCTATATCAAAGCTTCTCTGGTGATGCTGAAAACGGTATTGCTCGACTCAAAGCAGAAAATAACACACTTACAACTCACGCTACAGGTGCGTTCCTCTATGTAAACAACACCACTGCTGAAGTAGACCTTTCTAACAATGCAATCTCTATGCCAAACACTTCTACCCTAGTGAAAGCATCTGCTGACTCCCGTTGGGGAAAAACTGGTGAAAACGGCGGCCACCTTACACTCCGCACATCTAACCAAGAACTAAGTGGTAATATTATGGCTGATTCAATCAGTACCATCGCTCTAGACATGACAAATGGATCTAGTCTTGTAGGTGCTGTAAACACAGATAACACGGCTAAAGAAGTAACTGTGAAACTCAGCAAAGACTCCAATTGGATACTCACTGGCGACAGCTATGTAAAATCCTTGAGCAACGAAGACACAACCGGCAGTAACATTCAATTGAATGGATATAAACTTGTTGTAGCTGATAAATAAAATAAGCAGTAAAAACGGCAACGTCATGGACGTTGCCATTTTATTAATTATGGCTCATTAAATTGATTTTTCTACTCATAAATAATGCGAGTTAAAGAATATTGAAATTGACGCACTAAATCTCATCCAAAAAGTATATATAGCCCAATATAGTCACTAAAAATGGAGTCAATTTAGAACCGCAATAATTAAATAAGATGTATTCAATATATCATCTCTATTATATAGGATTGTCATACTTTGAAATCCTCTAAAATGATAGTAGATAAATCCTCTTTTGTTGGATTATTAAGTTTTGCAGTGCGCCTCGCATGATTCATCACTAAATCATCATATATGTTTCTCACAAATCGGCCATTTGCAAAATCGTCTACTTTTTTATCTAACTGTTCAACAAAATAGAAATATACTTTTTTCTTTAAATCCGCTGTTAAAATATAATCATTATTCAAACAAATAGATATTAAAATCTCAAGTAATTCATCGGCATCATAATCATCAAATTCAATAAATGTATTAAATCTTGATTTTAATCCAGGATTAGACTCAAAAAATTGATACATAGGCTTTGTATAACCCGCCACAATTACAACTAAATCTTCTCTATAGTCCTCCAAAGCTTTAGTTAATTCTGTTAAACATTCTTTACCATAAGAATCAGATTGCTCATTTTCTGTTATACTGTATGCTTCATCAATAAATAAAACCCCACCTTTTGCTCTTTCGATTACACTTTTTACCTTCAATGCAGTTTGCCCTTGATACCCTGCAATCAAGTCTGTACGAGAAACCTCTATAAAGTGACCTTTAGATAAGAGACCTACTTGTTTATAAATCCTTCCTACTATTCTTGCTACGGTTGTTTTCCCAGTTCCTGGATTCCCTGTAAATGCTAAATGTAATGTATTTTTTTGAGAATGTAAGTTATTATTCACCCTCATTTTTTGTACTTTTTGATACGCTAATAAGTCTTGTACTTTTTCTTTTACAGACTTTAAGCCAATAAGTTGATTTAAATCTAATAATAATTCCTCTAGTGATCTAGAGTCTTCCTGCTCTAGAGAACCCTTACAAAGACTTCTTACAGACAAATATCCATAATAACTTAAAAGATTAGAATGCATTATTTGAGCTAATTTTTTAACCTCTTTATTAAAGTTTATCCCTTCAATAATATCAGAAATATTTTTAAGGGTTTTAATTAGTATAGTCTTATTATTATGATCTGTTACTAATTCATTTACAGATTTATTAATCTCACCATTAGCTTTTATTATACGGTCTAATTCATTAGCCGTATCCAAAAGCTCTTTACTATATTTATTCATAATTCACCGAGTTAAATTTAAAATAATTACACTAATAGCAATTACCAGAGCACCTCCACTAACAATATACCCTCTTTGAACTTTTCTATTAATATGTTCAAGTTTAGCCTGATAATTTTCCACCACATCCCATAAAGTATCAATATCTATCATATGAATTTGTGTCTTTAATTTAGATTGGTAAACATCATGTTCATTTAATAAACTTTGAATTTCATTAATTTTTACATCTAGTTGACCTTCTTTAGAGAAAATATCGTTTTTTAACTTATCTATATCTTGTTCTATTAACTTCAACTTTAAATTAGAACTAATATCGTTTTTATTAAGTATATTAATTTTATCCTTAACTGCTTCTATCTTCTGATTTACTTCTTCACCTTCTATTTGCAATTTTTCTGTAATTTTTTGATGATAATCTAGTTTATCCCATAAAGTATCTATTTCTAAAATATGTATTTGTTCTTTTAATTTAGAGTAGAAATTATTATATTGTTCTATTGAAGTTTGAATTTTATCAATTTCTTTTCCTATTTTAGTATCATTAGATACAATATCTTTTTTCAACACAGCTATGTCTTGTTCTATTGTTTCAACTCGAACTGAATCATTATCATTTTTTTTTACTAAGTACATTTAGTTGAGTTTTAAGATTATTTATTTTCATCAAACTAGCTTCATTAACTGTAGCAAAATTTTCTGATATTAGTTCAATTTTAGTTTGAATATCTTTACAATCTTTCCAAATAGTGTCAATCTCATTTAGGTGTTTTAAATTATCTAACTGTGATTTAAACTTCTGTAATACCTTAATCGTGATTTCCATATTGGATATTATATTATCTATCTCACCCTGATTCGAATCTAGCTTATTTTGTTGCCGCTCTAGTGCTATATGATGTTTTTTTAATTCTGCCTGTTGTACTTTAATATCATCACTTGTTTTTTCTACCCCTTTCAGCACAGAAAGAATAGCAGAAATATACTCTTTATCTAAATAATCAAACGTTTTATAAACATCATTAAATTCTTTTACTATTTCGATATTCTTTTTATTTAATCTAATAAGAATATCTTGAATACTTTCAATTCGAGTATTAAACTCTCGCCCAGTAACTTTATGATCTGAATCAAAAAAAAAGCCATAATCATAAGTTGCAACTGATTCAATCTCAATTTCGTCTTGCTTACGTTCGGAAAAAGCCTTTAGTCTTTTTAACGTTTTTTGAAAGTTATGCTTTTTTATTACTTCAGCTACCATATACAATCTCCTATAATAATGATTCTAAATCTTTACTTATATTTTTTAATTTACTATTTGTCTGAATGTCTTCTTCATCTACAATAATAGTATTTTGATCCGCTAATGGTACTACTGACTCTTCCATAATTTTATTTAAAGAAGCTCTCATCATAGTTTCTGCATCTGTATGTCTACTTTGAACACTATGAAAAGATTCACTCTTAGTAAATTCTAACCTTTCTTCTACAAGAATTTTTTGTTGTTCTTGTAAATTCAAAATTTTATTGTTCTGTTTTATTATTTTTTTATCAGCTTCTTTTTTTTGCTTACCAGCAATTTTCTTATCAATAAAATTCAGCAATAACGCGCCTATAATCCCACTGCCCACAACTCCAAAGAAAATACCAAGTAAGCTTGCTAAACTACCAATTAAAGGAATCTCAATCGCTAATATAGGTATTGTCATTAAAGATTTCTCAATAACTTCACTTAGTAAAATAGCTCCTCCGGCAGTTAATGTACCGATTATAAGTTTACCAATTTCCATTATTCGTATAGAAATTGGTTTGTCTTTATTAGCGGGATCTTTTAGGTAATTATAAGCATCTTTAAGAGATTTCCATCCCATTTTTAATACAGCCCAAAACTTTTTAATCATATTTAAGATCGGCTGTCCTATAGAGGTTATAATAGTCGATACAACTGCACTTCTAGCTGATTTTAAATGCTTCTTTAAATTTAGTACGAAAGTTTTAATTGAATCTTTTATACTATTCCCCAATGTAAATAAGGACTTATTATTTGACTTAAACCATTCAACTAATTTGCCTATTATAGTCTTTACTAATTCAGCTAATAGCACCATTACCGCTGATTTCAAAGAAGCTTTACCAATACGCACAGCTTCTTTTTTTCTTGATATTTTCCCAGCTTCAGCGGATTTGGCCTCTCCTTTTTTTATATCCTCGTCTTTTTTTCTACGAGCCTCTTTATCATTTTTTCTATATTCTTCTTTTTTTTCTTCAGTCAAGTCATTAAAAATTTCATCTGGGTTTTGTCCTTTTGAATTAGGGTTATTCAACCATTCATCCATAGACTTATCCCCTTTTGAACGATTATGACTTGAATTCATCTCTCTCAAATTTTCTTTACTATTAGCTGAATCAACTCGTTCTTTTAATGTCATATGTGCATTAGTTGCTGGGTCTCTTATATATTCATCTGCCGGAACAGTATGATCCATATCCGTTTGATTCTTTATATTCCCCTTTTGCCTATTCATATCATAGGGCGCTCTCGCATCTTTATTTAATGTAGCTTTTTCCTGTCCACTTCTAGTTTTGTGAGTGACTATACGACCAGAATCGTCTTTTTTAAAGTTACCTTGCCATTCATCATAACGTTTTTGAAAATCTATTTCTGTATTATGAGTGGCAATATTACCTTTTTCAAAGTTATCTGTTGTCTGATAATGAGCATCTTTGCTTAAATCTAAAGTTAACCCCCTATTCTCTTTTATAAAATCTTCACCAGCTACTGAACCAACCTGATTAATAAATTGTTCCCACACTATATTTTTAACCACTTCACCAAGATTATCTGGATTTCCGATTTTCTTACGATCATCTTTTAATAAATCTAATGCTTTTAACTCATCTTCTAAATTATTCTCAATAGATGCCTCTAGCTTATCAAAATCGAAAGACTCTAAATCATAACTATCAAGATTACTAACATTATTTTTATGTGCATTCTTAGAAACCATAACTTATCAACCCCGAACCAATATATAGAATGAAACTCTCACTTTTCCTTCATGAATTTTTTATGAATTTAATTTTACGCCTAGTATATATGCTAGTCAATAATATATATTTCTATAGTTGTTTAATAAAACAAAAAACTCTATGAAGCTTACGTTAAGTATGAAACTTCATAGAGTTAAATTTATTTATATTTATTTTCGTACTATATAAACACTTATATCTTTACAATAGTTCAGATTTTAGAGTTCTGCCAACCCTTGTTCTCTACCGATAATATCAGCGATTTCTTGGCACAGGGATTGTAGTTCTTCTTGGTTAGGTCCTTCAGCCATGACACGAATGAGTGGTTCTGTCCCGGATGCACGTACTAAGACGCGACCTTCGTCACCAAGCTCTCCTTCAGCTGTTACGATAGCAGCTTTGATAAGGTCATTGTCTTCCCATCCAGTTTTTGTAGCGACCCGAACATTTACAAGAACTTGTGGATATTTTGTCATAATGCTGGCCAACTCAGAAAGAGGTTGCTTTTTCTCCTTCATAAGAGCCGCCACTTGAACAGCTGTTAACATACCGTCACCAGTGGTGTTGTGATCTAAAAAGATTACATGACCAGATTGTTCACCACCAACGGAAAGATTATGTTCACGCATGTATTCCAATACATACCGATCACCAACAGCAGTGGAAACCGTTTTCATACCAAGTTCTTCTGCTGCTTTATGGAATCCGATATTACTCATAACTGTACCAACTATGGTATCACCTTTAAGTTTGCCTTCTTCTTTCAACTTAAAAGCGCATAACAACATAATTTGATCGCCATCGAGAACTTGACCTTTTTCATCAACCAATAAACAGCGATCAGCATCGCCATCATTAGCAATACCAAGGTCTGCATTATGTTGTTGCACAGCTACTTGCAATCCTTCGATATGCGTAGAACCACAGTGATGATTGATGTTCAAGCCATCTGGATTCACATTAATATTGATGACTTTAGCCCCTAGTCCAGACAAAATTTCTGGACCTACACTAGACGCGGCACCATTGGCACCATCATAAACGATAGTCAACCCTTCAAGGGACGTATCGATTGTGTGACGTACAAAGTGAGCATATAAATGAGCCAAGTTACTATTAAACTCAATTTTACCTATACCATCCCCTGTAGGACGTGCTAATTCATTATCTGCACTTTGACGAACATATTTTTCCAATTCATCTTCCACTTCATCAGGTAATTTATAGCCATTGCTATCAAAGAATTTAATGCCATTATCTGGATATGGATTGTGAGATGCAGAAATAACAGCACCCGCATCAAACCCTTGTTGACGTACAAGGTACGCTACTGCTGGAGTTGGGATAACGCCTGCAATCACTACATTACCGCCAACAGAACAAATGCCCGCTGCTAATGCACTTTCAAGCATAGAACCAGAAATTCGCGTATCGCGCCCAATCAAGAACGTAGGATGTTCCTTTTCCTTACCAAAATGAGTTCCTGCCGCACGACCTAAATGATAGGCTAATTCTGGCGTTAAAAACTCATTAACAACACCACGTACACCATCTGTACCAAATAAACGAGCCATAATTATCCTCCTCTAAGGATTTGTGAAAGTTTCACAAGTCTATATATCTACCGTGTGTATCATTTCAATAATTACTGTTGTGTATTATATCACAATATAGAAAGCATACCTACTATAAAGTCACATCTATATTACATAAATAGTATGAATCTATACTGTAATTCAATTCATCAGTATAATTCTCCACTAATTAGGTTTAGCGTATTTTGCCATACATAAAATGGCTGTTTCCGCGCCATCGAGGGCCGCACTCATAATCCCCCCTGCATAGCCAGCACCCTCACCCATAGGATAAAAGCCCCCTACAGTTGGAGAAATGCGTTCTTCATTGCGTCCCATACGAAGCGGTGCAGAGGTACGCGTTTCAACGCCTGTCATACACACCGCAGGATCATCGAATCCACGGATACGACGACCCCAGTATGGCAAGGCTCGCTCTAATACGGATGTGACGAACGGTGGCAAGCAATCATGTAAATCGCAATTCACTACACCTGGCTCGTAGCTATATATACTATTTTGTACACTAGGTGCTTGTGAAAGTCCTAAAAACTGCCCTACTGTTTGCGCAGGTGCATGGAAGTTAGATCCGCCCAATTCATAAGCCTTACGTTCCCATTCTCGTTGGAATACGACGCCATCTAATGGATGAGTACCAAAGTCATCTGGACCTACGTTGACCACGATAGCACTATTGGCAACACCGCTATCACGAGCGTACAAACTCATACCATTTACGACAATGCCACCATTTTCAGAGGCAGATGCTACTACTTGACCTCCTGGGCACATACAGAAGCTATAGGCAGTACGGCCTGTTTCTTTATCGTGGTATACGAGAGAATATTCTGCTGCACCGAGGCCCAAGCTAGATGGTTCTACACCATATTGGGACTCATCAATTACAGCCTGATTATGTTCAATACGAACACCGATAGCAAATGGTTTTGCCGTCATTTCCACATTGCGTTTATAAAGCATTTCGTATGTGTCACGCGCACTATGGCCTACACCAGACAAAACAACAGTCGTATCAATACGCTCACTACCATTAACTTCAACGCCTACGATACGGTCATTTTCAATAAACAAATCCGTTACCTTAGAACCAAAACGGACTTCACCACCCCATTCGATGATGCGCTCACGCATGGCTTTTACCATAGTACGCAATTTATCTGTACCTACGTGAGGTTTATGTTTATATAATATTTCTTCAGGCGCACCAAACTCAACAAAGTATTTAGATATCTCATGTAAACGCGGATGGGTAATGCGAGTTGTCAACTTACCATCGGAAAAAGTTCCTGCGCCACCTTCCCCAAATTGTACGTTGGATTCAGGTTTAAATACGCCCTTTTTCCAAAATGTTTCTACATCATGACTACGTGTATCTACATCTTGACCGCGTTCAAGTACGATAGGGCGATAGCCTTCACGAGCTAAGTAAAAGGCTGCAAGCATCCCCGCAGGGCCAAAGCCCATAACAACAGGACGATGTGCTAATGGTACAGACCCCCAAATAATAGGTTCTGGATCTTCTGCAGCAAATACAGATACATCCTTTTCTTTACCAAGCTTCTTCATGACTTGAGCTTCATTATGAACCTCAATGAATAGGGTATATACAAAAACAATGTTTGGCTTCTTACGAGCATCTACGGCACGTCGAACAACATGAATCGTTTCGATAGCACCACGTAACGGGGGATATTTCTTTTCTACAATACTTTTTATATCCGACTTAACCGTAACAGCCACGCGGAGATTTATTATTCTAATCATATTTTTCCTATTAAAGCCTCCCTTTTAGGCGAGCCTACTTCTTTAATCTTTGACCAAAATTCTTTACCACTTGATCTGTAAGAAAATAGTCATACATCTTTATTATACAACACTACTATAAAAGCTAATATATAAATCATAAAAAGGCCCTAATAGAGAAATATTCACTCTATTAGGGTCTTCATCGCAAGATTTCAAAGCCTCACAAAAAACTTATCATCCATTAAGTACTTTCTTTTGTATTTCTACTTTTACCCGTACCGTTGTAGTATTGCTATTAACACCATTTGGTAACACTAAATTATAGTTTCCCTGTACAGTTTCGGTAGCACCCGATACATCGATAGGTTCTGTTTGTATTTCTGTAACGGAATTAATCATTTCTTCACGACCGGTAACCGTTAGTTGCGTTGGTGTAGCAGACGTAGATTTAACTTCATAACCTTCTGCTACTGTACCAACAGTCGGAACAGTAATAGGAACTGCCTTTTCTTTACGTAATAAGTTAAGTTCATATTGTGCTTGACCTTGGTTTGGATTAATATGTACATCCAGTACATTACCTGCCGTATCCCAAGCTTCTAAAGTACTAACAGCACTAAAGTTCTTCGTTTGACCAGCCACATTTACTTTCATGACAACCTTATTCACTGCGTTAACTTGTTGTTTGCGTCCAGAAACAGTTACCTCTTTTGGTACAATCGTTATAGACTTCATGGCAATATCATCTGAGAATTTACCGATTGGAACAATTTCAACAGGAATCTTTTTCTCCGCATATTCGTCAACATTGATAGTGATGGTATCTGGTTTAACCTCCACAAGATTCATCCCTGCAGGAGGAGTAAAATTAATAGTTACATTATTTTGACCTGGTTTTACACCGGATGCATCAATATACGCCCGTAAATTATCTGATTTCATAGACATAATGGTATCACGTGGACCAGCTAGTACAACACGGACCACATCTGGTGCGTCTTCTATGATATAGCCAGAATTGAGATTTTGAACCTGTACAGGTATTGTATAGGTTACTTCCATCACAGGGTTCTGATCGCGCATAATAAAAAACCACATAACGATAGCCGCTAACAAGGATAATAATTTAGCAGGCCAATTGCGTTTCAAATGAATCATCATTTATTTGCCCTCCATTTCCACATACTAGTAATGGTTTGACGAGGGCGTTCCATAAAGGTGCGCAATGCCTCTTTAATTTGATCCTCTGGTAAATGGCGATAAATATGACCGCCATACGTATAAGAAATAGTCCCTGTTTCCTCACTGACAACGACTACAACAGCGTCAGTTTGCTCAGACAAACCAATAGCTGCACGGTGACGTGTACCTAGTTCAGTACTCAATGTGCGGTCCTCAGTCAACGGCAACAAGCAGCCTGCTGCACGAATTCGCCCATCACGAATAATCAAGGCCCCATCATGAAGAGGTGTACTTGGAACGAAAATATTTTTAATCAACTCGCGGCTCAATACAGCATCAATAAGAATACCAGTATCTACAAAGTCATTGAGACCTACTTCACGTTCAAAAACGATAAGTGCCCCCGTATGTTCACGAGACATAACGCGAGCCGCAGCCATTACTTCATTAATGGCCATATCCATTTCTTCTTCGTTTACATTTTGTGCCTTGCTAAAAATTCGTCCACGCCCCAATTGTTCTAGAGCACGACGCAATTCTGGTTGGAATACAACCGGTAACGCAAAAAGAAGAACGGTCATACTTTGTTGCAAAATCCAGTTGATAACGTATAGATTTAACAGATGACTCAATAAATTTAAAATTGCCAACATAACGAGACCTTTCAAAAGAGAAACGGCCCGCGTATCTTTAAGCAATTTATATAAATAGTAAATACCAATGGCAACGATTATGATATCAACGATATCAAGAAGCCTAAAGGTATGTATAAGTGCGTCAATATGCATAAAAATAGCTCCTTATACAAAATAATAAGGTACAATCAATTCTTTGACTGTACCTTATATTTTAACTCATTTTGAGAGTACTGTAAATTTATAAACAAACGCTGAATGAGATTTTATTAGATGTTTTGTGTTTCAATCCATACATCCATTTGTCCCCCACAAACCATGCCTTCTTTAACAGCTACGTCATCATCAAGGAGAACATCAATACGACGGTGAGCTTCTTTTTTATTCAAGGAGTCCACAGCACTTAGGCGGATTTCATTTTCTGCACGACCGCCGCCAATAGTGCCAAAAATAGATCCATCAGGAAATACAACCATAGATGTACCAGCTTTACGAGGTGTGGATCCACGGGTATATAAAATAGTCGCTACTGCTAAGGTTTCGTTTTTACGTTCACTAAGATATTCAATAAACTCACGATTCATGGATCACTCTACCTTTCCGCAATGAGCCGCCTTTTTTACCACGTACCACTGCCAAATATTCACTAACGATAGATAAAGCAATTTCCTCAGGAGTTTGAGCTCCTAAATCTAGCCCAATAGGTGCATATACCATATCTAACTCATCTTGAGTCCATCCCTGCTCACGCAACACTTCAAAGGCGTGATGGATGCGTTTTTGGCTGCCCATAACGCCCATATAGGTAGGCAAGTACCCTCGTAATTGTTCTAAACATATATTATCGTACTCATGAGCACGCGTCACAATGATAAAGCCATTATATTCATCAAGAGGTAAATCGTTCTTGAAGTTTTCTAAAGGTAAGCACTTACGTGTAACACGTTCATCAAAGAATTCAGGAACTACATATTCTGGACGGTCATCTACGACTGTAACACGACAGCCAATAAATAACAGCAAATCAGTGATAGCTCGGCTAACATGACCTGCACCTAATACGAGAACTGACGGATCATTTTCTACAGGTTGTACGAAACACTCCATTTCGCCTACCATGCAGAGAGAATTTAGCTTTGCTTTATCTACAGTAAATCCTTCAATAGGAGTTCCGTATAGAACACTTCCATCTTCAGCATAAATAGTCTTATCCCCTTGACGAGGACCAGACAGAACGGTAACCATCACGGTAGTTTCAGTAACCTGTAGACGATCTTTCATCACATCATAAATTGTTTCCATCTAGATTCCTTTCATAATCCCAAGCAGTAACAGCCTCTAAAACGCCACCACCAACAGCTAGGGATTTATCTGAAATACTATAACAATGAGACTCTTCACAACGAGCATCCACATCAGCCAACTTAAAATGATCTGATACGATGAGCCCACTTTTTAAAATGCCTCGTAGAATGCCTGTAATTTTAGCTCGTACTGGTTCTTCATCGACATAACCAATCACCTCATTGGCTTGTACAGAATCCCCAATATGACGTTTTGCTGTAAATAGTCCAGCCTTTGGAGAATGGATAACGCGCTCATGAGTGTAGCCACCTACATTTCCAGGGATACCTGTATTAGGTTGAGCCGGCCCATCATAGATACAGCGACCTAATGAATGGCCACGCATCGTTTCAATGACCACATCTACATCTTCTCCAGCAGTAAATCCAGGGCCAACACCTATAACGAGCTCTGCATCATCTCGTTTTGTTCCAAGATTCTTTTTACTCAAAATAGCATCGACTACAATCTCTGGTTTTAAAGTATCCAATAATTCCTCATATGAGCTAGTGACAACGGGAATGATTTCCTGTGCCAATGTATCCTTCACTTCACTAATAGACACATGACGAGCAACAAAACGTTCCAAAATCATTTCTCCACGATGAACCGCATTACCGTAACATACTTCGCGGCGAATCATGGTAGGAATCGCTATTTCACTAATTACAACGGGATAGCCCGCCCGTCTCAATCTATATACAGCGCCGGAAGCGATGTCTCCGCCTCCACGCATGAGTACCAATGGTTTCATAATGCCTCACTTTCACGATGTTTCAAACGCTCAAAATCATCGGGTGTATCTATATCGTCGCCAATATCATCACTAATCCATAATTTCACGACATGGGCTTTACCATCACCACGAATAATGGTCTTACCGCCTTGATCCCCTTGAATCTGCTGTAAAAAATCAAACCAATGAGAACCAAAAATAACAGGATTCCCCGAGTGATAATTCGCCCCATAATGTGGAACGACGATAGTTTTCGGATGAAAGTTATCACTAAATGCACTAATGACCTCATGTACAACAGCACTCGTCAGAAGTGGTTGATCCCCTACTGAACAGAGAATACCGTCTAGCGGTATGGGCGACGTATTCACCAAATGATGTACTCCCAACGCTATGGATACTCCTTGCCCTAGTTCAGGATGGTCATTTCGAATGGCTTCAAAACCATAGCTTGTGACAATAGGTTCTAGTTTCTCATGATCATCACCAGTAACCGCCACAAAAGGTAGTTTACACGACGCAGCAGAAACTACCTGTCCACCCCATCCACATTGAAGAGCCCCACAGACCGCATCTAGAACAGTCTTACCACGCCAGGGCAAGAGTTGCTTATTACATCCCATGCGCTTGGATTGTCCTCCCACAAGGAGGACAATCCCAATATGCAAAGGATGACGGTCTATGGGGTCTTTCATGGGACTAAAAGCGGTGTCACAATTTGCTTTCATAATAGTCATGAGTACCTACCGACATTGAATAATGCGACGGATTTCACAACTTGCTTTATATCCATCAGCCAAAATGATAGCCGTAATATCGCTATCAACAATATGATCAATAAAATCATCAATAATACGATGTTGCACTGTTTCATAACCAGTACAGAACAGTATTTTCTTGCCTTTACTGTATTGGAATAAACCTTGTTTATGCAAAACAAGATCAGCCAACATACGGGGAGTTACAATAGCCCCCATATCGCGTTTTACGATATCTTGAACGAGCTCGATATTATGTACGTGCTCATCATCTAATGGGGCCCCTAGCATTTGTAAATTTACGAGACCAATCGTAGTCTTTGTAAGAGATGGAATGACAGGCTCAGTCGTCTTAGGTGCCTTGAGCCATTTTTCCTTCGCCCCATCTGCTTCTACAACAATTTGCCAATTTGGATGTAACTTAGCTAAACCATCGATAAGATCACAATCTAAGGAGTCTACTTTTGTTCCTGTAATTCCAGCAAACCACGCACCACAATAGCCACGTAAAAGTCGGTCAGTACAATACTCATCAGCTTCATTAATATTACGAGTATAAATCGGTTCATAATGAGCCACCTGAGATTCATAGAGTCGAGTCGTAGTCGTAACTACGATGGGCTGACCTTTCAGCCGTCCATATTCTACTAGTTTTGAAAGCACAGTCGTTTTACCGCCTGCCCCAACAAGGGCAACGATTCCCGGCTGAATCAATCGATTCCAATAGGATGTTTGTGATGTCATAGAACCAGGCCTCCTTAGAAAGTAAAAGGAACTAGAAATCTCTATACTTTATATTTCTCGTCCATAGCCATAAATACCTTCTCAGGTGTCATAGGTAATGTACGAATATCCGCACCAACTGCATTTTTAATGGCATGTTGGATAGCAGGGCACCCCGTATTGATGACAACCTCACCAATAGATTTAGCTCCGAAGCCACCTGTAGGCTCGTAAGATTCTAGAAAGTCTGTATGTAATTCACCAATATCCTGACGGGTTGGGATTTTATAAGTCATAAGATTATTTGTTTCCAAACGACCATTGTTGGAATAGCGTACATCTTCATATAAAGCCATCCCGATAGCTTGTACCACACCACCCTCAACTTGAACGCGAGCCAATTTAGGGTTGATAACAGTACCGCAATCAACACAAGAATAGAAATGGAGAGGAATAACCTTACCTGTTTGTTTATCTACCTTTACCTCAGCAATAGATGCCATAAATGGAGGTGGAGACGTATGACTGCCCCATGTAGCGAAACCAGACAATTGCTCCGCATTAGCACCAACTAATAATTTTGGTGCCAATTGATGGATATCCATTGTTTTGGAGCCGTCTTTCGTGGTAGCTACAACGCCGTCAAAGTCAATGTTCTCAACGTCGGTTTCAAAGAATTGAGCAAATTTAGCAATAATCTTAGTGCGTAACTCTTCTGCAGCCATCTTAGCAGCAGTACCCGTTACATAGGTTGTACTAGATGCGTAGGACCCTGGATCGAATGGTACGATATCTGTATCTGATTCAATAACAGTCATATATTCCATAGGACAACCTATTACTTCACAGGCCATTTGAGTTAATACGGTATTAGCCCCCATGCCCATATCAGAAGATCCAGTATACAATGTATAATTGCCATCGTCACCAAGTCGGATTTCAACAGATGCTACGTCGATATTTGCGACACCAGAGCCTTGTAATGCTAAAGCCATGCCAAGTCCACCGCGATAGCGCTCATCGATGTCCCAAGAATGAGGGCGTTCATCCCAACGAGCCATTTCTTTTACACGATTTACAGTATCTTGGAAAAGACCAGAATCAAGATATTCATCTGGAGCATATACTAAGCTTTGTTCACCTTCCGCTATTAAGTTCTTCTGACGTAGTTCAGCTGGATCAATCCCCATTTTGTCAGCCAATTGGTTAACAGCACATTCTAATGGCCACAAGGCTTCTGTTGCACCATACCCACGGAAAGCACCACCCGGAGTTTGGTTAGTATACACACCTTCTGTACCATAATGAACAGCAGTCGCTTTGTTGTACAAAGGCACAGATTTATGTTCACCAGCCGTTGTAGTAGTGAAGCAATGAGTTGCATGTGCCCCAGCGGCTGTGATGGAGTCCATATCAATAACTTTAATAATGCCATCTTTCGTAGCACCTACACGAATTTTCCATTCACGAGCATGACGTGTAGTGGAGCAAGTTTGTGCTTCTGTACGATCGTATAAAAGATAACAAGGTTTTTTCAATGTCCACGCTACGAAAGCTGTCATAATTTCTGTACAAGCTGTTTGTTTAGAACCGAAGCCACCACCAATACGAGGCTTAATTACACGGACTTTTGTAGCCGGAATACCGAGTGCACGAGCGATGTGACGGCGTACATGGAATACGATTTGCGTAGAGGATACAATAACTACACGACCTAGCGCATCTATATATCCAAAGCTTTGGAATGGTTCCATCGTTGTTTGGCGTGTGGCCTGGTCAAAGTATGTACCTTCTGCCACGTAATCACATTTAGCGAGTTCTGCTTCCACATCTCCTACCCGTTTGTGATAGGATACGCAAATATTGCGTTTGTAGTCTTGACCTACGGGGATATTGTTATGAATATCATCCTCAGGATGTACTATAGTTTCATGGTCGATAGCAGTGTGCATATCAAGTACAGGTTTCTGTACTTCGTATTCAACCTTGATAAGTGGCATTGCTTTAAGCGCTGTAGCTTCATCTTTTGCTACGATGAGAGCTACTTCGTCTCCAACATAACGAACTACAGGGTCTAAGATGAGCGCATCATAAGCGGATGGCTCTGGATATGTTTGACCTGCTAATGTGAATCGCGTATCAGGCACATCTTCATAAGTAAAAATAGCTTCTATGCCAGGGATCAATTTAGCTTTAGATGTATCAATAGATTTGATGCGCGCTTGAGCATGAGGGCTACGAAGAACCTTAATAACAAGCGCATCTTTGGGAACAAAATCGCCAGTATAAGACGGTTTACCAGACAAAATACCTTTTGAGTCAACTTTGTCATAAGATTTACCAATATGCTTGTTCATCATTATAGGCCTCCTTCTAAGAATTTACGAACTCCTCGAAGTTGTGATTCATAACCAGTACAGCGGCACAAGTTACCTATAAGGTATTCGCGAATTTCATCATCGCTAGCCTTTGGATTTTTGCGTTTCAAATTGATAGCACTCATCATCATGCCAGTTGTACAAAAACCACACTGATCTGCGCCTTCACTTGCGATACAAGCTGCCAATAATTCAGCTTCCTCTTGTAAGCCTTCTAATGTAGTAATCTTATGGCCTGGCGCACGAAATGTAGGATAAGCACAAGACAAAATAATTTCATCATCCACCCATACAGTGCAAAGGCCACAGTTTGTGGTGTCACAGCCACAGCGGACACTGTAATAGCCAAGATTGCGCAATGTATCTAACAACATCTCATCAGTTGGCACATTAACAGTTACATTTTTGTTATTAATATTAAGTACGAGTTCCATTATTGTGCCACCTCCTTAGCTAAGCGTTGAACCATTGCTTTTACCATCTCCATGCGATATTCTTTGGACGCATGAGAGTTAGATTGATAAACTAGTTCTTCAGATGCCAATTGAGCTGCCTCTTTTGCGGCAGATAATCCTCTTTCTGAAAGCAAAGCACTTGCTTTTTCTGCTAATTGAGGTGTACCAGGTCTTGTGCCGATGTATAATTCAACGCCTTTTTCGTCATGGCGAAGAGCGCCTGTCAATACTGGGAAGTCGCCACGAGAGATGCGAAGAGCTTCAACAGCTACAGGTACATCTACTTTAGGGATGCGAATTTCCACGAGGATATCACGTTCTCTATATGTCATATAGTCTTGCATGGACATACGACCACCTTTAAAGGTTACGATGTCTGCATGCACTGCCAATAATGCAGGAATGATATCTGAGAAGCCAAATTTACTTGCTACAGAACCGCCCATGGTAGCAGTATTTCTAAATTGAACACCAAGAATCTCCTTAACGCCTTTAACTACGGCTCCGCCACAGAATTGTTGTAATGGCTGAAAACGTTCCACATCTCCTTGTGTCGCCATAGCGCCAATTACAAACTCCTTATCTTCTTCACGAACATAACGCAAATCAAGACCTGCCATATCAATCACTGATGGCCAAGTACGTCGTCCTAAACGCAGCCAACAGCCTCCCGCTAGCATAGGAGCAGTTTTGTTCTTTGTGGCTAATTCATAAGCCTCTTCCACCGTCTTCGGTTGTAATACTTTCATAAATGTTAACATAATCTGTCCTCTCAATGGTATACTAATACTAACAGAATTACGGTGCTAACTATAAAAATACAGTTATCACCAAACTACAAACATAATAAAGATCTATAGAATCTCACGCATTTCTTATACTTTTATTTTACCAATTATTTACCACTAAATCTACGATGAAAGATATAAATTTACAGGAAATTTGCAAAGAATTACATATTTATGAATTTGGAATTGCCTCATGGCCACTGCCTGAACAGGCCAAAACTATTTTATTTGAAAGCAACCCATGCCCCTTCACTACGGCAGATGTAGAAACAAGGCTACTAGGAACGAAGCAATTCATACCGAAAAGTGCCATCGTTTGTCTATTCCCATACCATGTAGAACACAAAGGCCAATCCAATCTATCTCGCTATACATGGTCTACAGATTATCACCTAATCATTAATGAATATTTAGAACATCTTATTGAAAGATTACAAATAATTGATGACTCGGCTCAGTTCTCCATTCATTGCGATACCTCTCCTTTAGCCGATCGGTACATGGCCTACTTGGCAGGTCTCGGCTTTTATGGAAAGAACAACTGTTTTATCAGTCCTAAGTGGGGTTCTTATGTCGTTATTGGCACAATTTTAACAACACTAGAGCTCGAGCCAAATGCCCCCCTTGAGCAGTCCTGCATGGGATGCAATCGTTGTATTACAGCGTGCTTAGGTCAATGTTTAGGCCATGACGATTTTAAATACAACACTTGTAAAAGCTTCTTGACGCAGAAAAAAGGAGAGCTCACTGATGAAGAGGAAAATATCCTCGCTAAAACTCCACTCGTATTTGGTTGTGATGTATGCCAAGAGGTGTGTCCTCACAATAAAGATATTCCAACTACGCCTATCCTTGAATTTCAACAGATAGAGCCGTATGTCAATATAGACGAACTAGAAGCACTAACGAACAAAGAATTCAAAGCAAAATACGGCCGTCGAGCCTTCTCGTGGCGAGGTAAAAAAATACTAATGAGAAATCAAGAAATTATAGATAGAAAAAGTAAACTATAATACTCAATAAGACATAATAATTAACAAATACACTTATAATAATTTTTATTAAGCAAACTAACAAAAATTTGATAAAGCATTAGCAAAATAATCTACAAATTTTTAGAATCAAAAAGAGACGGCCAAAATGAACTGCACCCCCAAAATTGTGTCCAATTCTGGGGGTGCAGTTCAAGAAGTCGTCTCTTTTAGTAATTATTTAATTTCGTAATAGTTCAACTCATCCAAACTCTTACCAAGAGCAGGGATATATATTTCAAGAAACATATCTACCTCAGGCATATTTAGATTTTTCAACTTAGCTAAGATAGAGTCATGTGCCTCTTTAAACTCATCATTCCCTGCCTTGAGCTCTTTGACGCATTTCATATAGGCTGAAATTATATCGGCAGCCTTAACGAGAGGCCATTCTGGACTAGCCTCTGCATCAACAAGTATAGGCTTATAAACAGATTGTAACCGGTCTGGCAAGGTTGATAGCATTTTTTCTTGCGCCAAAGTTTCAACCTCACCATACAGTTCCCGCAACTTTGGATCAAAATACTTGATTGGTGTCGGCATATCTCCTGTAAAGATTTCGCTCACCTCATGATACATAGCTATGACAGCTACCTTATTGATATCTACATTCCCACCGAAGTATTCATTTTTTATGGCCCCTAAGTTGTGCGCTACCATAGCCACTTCAAGGCTATGTTCTTGAATATTTTCTATTTCCGTATTTCGCATGAGGCTCCATCGATTGATAAAGCGCATGCGTTTTAAAAATGCAAAAAATGAACTCATATGTCCCCCATTACACAATAGGTCCTTAAATTACCCCACGGAGTTTAAATCCATAATCAAGGAATTGTACAGCTTCCTCCCAACGATTATCATCATTAAGCATAACTACAATCATAGTATGGCCCTTCCGTGTGGCAGACGCAATCAAACATTCTCCTGCTGCATTTGTAAAACCTGTTTTCAAGCCATTTGCACCTGGATATTTATTGCGAATAAAATGGTTTGTAGTACGAATTGTTTCTGGTGCACGGTTTTGATACGGCACCTTGTAATAATCATTAGCAACCTTGTCACGGAACATTTGGTATTTCATGCCGTACGCTGCAATCATCGCTAAATCACGAGCCGTAGAATGGTGACCCTTTTGTGTTAATCCATGAGGGTTTAAGAACACACTATTCTTTGCACCCGCTTTTGCAGCAATACGAGTCATATCCTTAGCAAATTTATCTACAGAACCACTTACATTTTCGGCTACTACAACGGCCGCATCATTGCCACTAGCAACCATCATACCTTCAAGAACACCTTCCAATGTAATCTGATCACCTACGCGAACTCCAAGGTTTGATTCTTCCATGCTCGTTGCATAGCTACTTATCGTAGCTAATTCATCAAGCTGTGTGCCCTTTAGTTCTAAAGCAGTTAACAAGGTAACCATTTTCGTAGTACTAGCTGGATGCATCCACTTATCTGGGTTCTTTGCAAATAAAATTTCTTTTGTATCTGCATCAATAAGGACTACGGCCTCACCAACAGTAGAAGGAGGTGTAATATATGCAGCTTGAGCAACACCAGCACCTATAAATACGATTCCTATAAAAGTTATGGCCAATACCAATTTCTTATAAAACATATGAATATTCGTCCTTAAAAGTGTCATCACTCTCGTTCTACCTTCCAGTATCCTAACTTTCAAGACTATTATCTATTTCTACATTTGTAGTAGTTGCTTTTTTCTTTGTCCCTTTAATTTCACCTGTCGATGTATCTACATTTTGAATATATACTACATGTTGAGGATCATTTTGAATATATACTACACGCTGAGGATATGGAATGTCGATGCCATATTTATCAAAAGCATCTTTTACATCAGACATAATGCCGTATTGAACAGCGAGGAAATCCTTCGACTTAACACGAGCATAAGCGGCGATTCGTACAGAATTGTCTCCAAATTCAGAGATACCTATTTCCATATTCTTCGGATTAAGGACACGTTTATCTGCTGCAAAAATATTTTTTAAGATTTTTATTGCTTCATGATGATCATTATTATAACCAATGTCAAACGTAAATGGGATAACCCGTTCTGAAGTATAAACAATATTAGTTACAGCTTGGGATGTAAGAAGAGAATTAGGTATGTATACATTCTTTTGATCTTTTGTAGTAATAACTGTATACATAAATTGGATTGATTTAACACTGCCGACTACATCACCTACCTGAATAACGTGACCCGCTCTAAAAGGCTTGAAAATAAGAATTAATAAACCAGATGCTAAATTAGAAAGGTTATTCTGTAAGGCGAGACCAATGCCTAAACCAAAAGCACCAAAAGCAGCTATAAAAGATGTTGTAGGAACACCAATTTGGTTTAAGCAAATCAATACTAACCCTACTAGCAAGGCGTAATTAATAATTTGAGTGATAAAGCTCATTGCTGCTGAGTCATAGGAAGCTTTTGTCATAATGCGAACAGCAAAAGCTTTTACCCATTTAATAGCATATCGCCCTATCCAAAATAAAATTAACGCTAATAAGATATTTCCAGCTTGTGCAAAGAACCAGTCCCTCATTTGAATTAATATATTAGCGTCTTTAAAAAGAAATTCAGAAACAGCACTTAAGAAATTAGCCATAATAACCATCCATAATATAAATCTATACAATAACAAATATACGTCTCAACATAATGTCAATATAATAACAGTAAACATATATGCTATAATTTTACATATGCATTCGCAATACGATAATAAAGATATTATATCGTTATATTCCATATATAACAATCATAAAACTAGGGAGACTTACATGTTCAAAAATCTATACGAAGCACCCCAAGAACTCGCTACTGGAGGCTATGTAACTAGAGAGTTACACTCCGTCACGGTACACTTTGACGATATCCACTATTCTCTTTCGAGCGGACAATTAAATGGTGGCTATCACCATACTCTAGCGGTACGCAACCAGCAGCTAACATATCAAATCGAAACAGAAAAAGATTTACCCGGTGGCTCTGTAGCCGATTATTTAGCTCAAGAATTTGAGCACATTGATACACCTGTTCATTTTAGTACAGCCCTCCTCACGTCTGCCACAATGCATCTACACGCCTATGCCAAAGTCGAAGAACATGATACTATCGTAGAAACTATCGTGACTGCAGGCTATGAAAAAACGGCACATCGCGCAGGTACAGGTTATTGTTATGAAGAGCGTGATGGAGACTTCATAGTACCAGGCACAATTAATATCCTCGTATTTACAAATAAAGCTTTAACAGATAGCGCTATGATAAAAGCTATCATGACGATTACCGAGGCTAAAACCGCAGCCCTACAAGATTGGAATGTTGAAAGCGTACGTCTCCATCCGTTTATTAATGAAGACATTCCTGACGCAATTACGAAAGAACGCAAAACATCTGCCACAGGTACCTCTACAGATGGTATCGTTCTCACCATCGATACAAATGGAGATATCTTAACCGATGCTGGCTCCTTCTCACTATTTGGAGACACTTTAGCCAAGGCCGTCTATGTAGGCGTACAAAGAGCACTAGAAAATGCTATTGGAGCTGAATAATCCTATCTTGTGATATCCAAAAACATCTAGAATGCCCCCAAATTATCATTCAACACCCCACTCATATATGAAAAATATAATACAAATGAAAAACCGCACATCCTAGGCGATCGGAATGTGCGGTTTATTGCATATAAAACTGTTACATGTAGTATAATTCTTGAAAATGAATATCAAATTAATTTTTGAGATATTTTCTCAATTTTTATTAAATTAATTATTAGATCAAAGAATCATTATGTTCCATGAATATTATGTGCTTTTAATAATCATAGAAGAATTGTTGTAACTTTTTAAGATTTTTAGTTTTTGTAAGCCCTAGCATCAATAAAATACGCGCTTTTTGTGGACTTAAAGTATCACATACTAGATAGTTTGCCAGTGCATCTTGTGGCACTGCAGATACCATACCACTACCGGTACGAGAAGCACGTACCGTTGGAAACTTTGTATTCTGTGTGATTTGACGTACGTTTTGTGGGATTGTACCATGACCAAGACCTATTAAGATTAAACCGTCAGGATTTGTAGCAACTACACTCATAGGCACCATATCATCCATACCACCATAGCAGGTCATTATAACTACACGAGGTAACTCAGACAATTTACTCACATCAAATACAGAGTCTTGAGTATGACGTCGAGTAGACACTTTATAATAGTGGGCAACACCATCTTGTACAATACCAAGATGCCCCACTAATGGACTATCAAAAGTCGCTACATTAGTAGTGTTGCATTTAGATACATCCCTTGCCCCATCAATGTAGCCATTTAATACGACTATCACACCTTTACCTACAGACGATGGTGTTCTCGCTACTTGGATAGCTTGCAATAAATTAATTGGCCCATCTGCACTAATAGCACCTGCGGGTCTCATAGATCCAGTAATAACAATTGGCTTGTCTGTATGAACTGTCAGATTCAGAAAATATGCCGTCTCCTCCATGCTATCTGTACCATGAGTAATAACAACACCACCGATATCATCTCGATTAACCAATTTTTGCACCAACTTAGAAAGTTCTAACCAGTGATTTACGGTAATATCGGAGCTTTCAATATTACTAAACTGAGTATATGTATAAGGACCATACGGTTTTGTACCAGGTACGGAGGCTAAGATTTCGTCAAGTCCTAACACCCCTGCCGTATAGCCTGTTAAATCAGTATTTGAAGTACCTTTTCCTGCAATAGTTCCTCCAGTACCAATCAAAGCGATTTTTGTATCCATATTACCTCCACTATAAAACTATAAAATAATTATTGTTATTAAATTTAAACTAAGTACGATTCAATAAGGCTGGTCAATAATGGCCAACCTTATTATATTCTAAAAAATTATTTTATCCTATTTTATGGCTTCGCCCCTATAGATTCATGGATTCATCTCTATAAATCGAGATTTCCGCCTTATCAATTAAAACTTTGGGTCAAATGATGGCATCAACTCTAATTTATGTTTATTAATTCGATTCAGATGATCTATTCGCTCTTTTGTTGGCTGATCTTCAATTTCACCAGTTCTGATATAACGATCCAGTATAGCATAGGTAAATCCCAATTTATCCTCATCTGACTGACCACTAAGACCATCACTTGGCACCTTATCAACTAAATATGATGGAATATCAAGAAGCTTGCCTATTTGACGAACCTCTTCTACCACGAGTTGAGCGAGAGGGCTAAAATCACCTGCACTATCTCCGTATTTTGTAGAATATCCTACGTAGTCTTCAGAACCATTACAAGTATTGGCTACACGAGCACCATTTGGCAAATTTTGCCCTACTGCATAGAGCGTTGTCATTCGAAGTCGAGGCGGTGTATTGATAATTGCATCCTTGGCTAAATCAGTTCTCCCCGTTACAACATCATATCCCTTAGCTTGAACGATAGCATGAGTTAGCGCCTCATAGGCAGCACCAATGTTAACTGTCATGTGAGGAATTCCTAAATGATTCACCACTGCCTGAGCATCATCAATATCGGATTGCACTCCATTTGGCATAAGAACACCAACTACGCGATTTGCACCAAGAGCTTCTTTGCAAAGAGCTGCCACGATAGTAGAATCCTTACCACCTGAAATACCGACTACAGCACTACAGTTAGGACCGTTTTGACTAAAATAATCTCTAATCCATTGAATAAGGGCATTCTTTGTAGATTGTGGATTTTCTAACATAGCCCCTCCTATTTTTTTCGATAAATACGGTTCAATAAATCCATCTTCAATTGATAGTAGCTAGGGCTCATATCAAGATAGTGACGATGTGGATTTTCAAAGCGTTGTTCTTCGGGCCAAATTTCATTAGATAATTGTTTCTGTACATATTCTCGAATTTCCTCTAAGGTTGGCAAATTTACAACAAGTTTACCATCCTTGATAACGAGTTGTTTCATTTCTTTAAAGGTACAGTTTTCAAAATATAATTCACGCCAAGGTTGCTCAGGATCGATATAACGATATGGTTCCTCTGTATCGGGTACCTCTCGCAACAATGTTAATAGATCTGCAATCGCACGACCTTTATCATTATAAACACGATATACCTTTTTTAAACCTGGATTAGTAATTTTTTCAACACTTTCAGAAATCTTGATACGCGGTTCCCACATACCATCTTTCTCGATGCTAGCAATCTTATATACCGCACCAAATACGGGGTCACTCTTAGAGGTAATGAGGCGTTCCCCTACACCAAAAATATCAATAGGCCCACCTTGTATTAGCAAAGATGTGATTGTATACTCATCTAGACTATTAGATGCCATGATTTTACAATCCTCTAAACCTGCATCATCTAGCATGCGCCGTGCTTTTTTAGCCAAATACGCAAGGTCACCAGAATCTAGGCGAATTCCTTTTAAGCGTTTACCCATTGGCTCCAATACATCCTTTGCTACCTTAATAGCATTAGGCACGCCAGAATTTAACACATCATAAGTATCAACGAGGAATACTGGATTATCTGGATACACTTCGGCATAGGCTTTGAAAGCATCATATTCAGAGCCATAGTACATAACCCAGCTATGTGCCATGGTCCCACTGACAGGAATACCAAATTGTTGCCCTGCTAAAACAGTTGCAGTAGACTGAACACCACCAATATAAGCAGCTCTTGCACCGTATACAGCAGCATCTACATTATGTGCACGACGAGCACCAAAGTCAGCCACAATACGCCCATCCGCAGCGCGAACAATGCGATTAGCTTTTGTGGCAATAAGAGATTGATGGTTCATCATAGTAAGCACTGCAGTTTCTATGATTTGTGCATCTATGAGAGGTGCCACAATTGTAATAACAGGTTCATTAGGATAGATGATAGAACCTTCTGGAAAGGCATATACATCACCGGTAAAAGAGAAATCATTTAGATATGCTAAAAATTCTTCACTAAAAATACCCTGACTCCGTAAATAAGAGATATCACTTTCATCAAAGTGTAGATTTAAAATGTACTCAACGATTTGTTCGAGACCACCAAAAATAGCAAAACCGCCCTTGTCTGGATTACGTCTAAAGAAAACATCAAATGCGACGCGATCCACATTTTTTAATTTTGTAAAGTAGCCATGTGCCATAGTCATCTCATAAAAATCCATAAGCATGCTAATATTGCGGCTTTCATGTTGCATTGGTTCACCAACCTTCTAAGATCTATAGAATTTAGTTAATTATTATTCGTTATTCGTATACCCTCATTATACAATATTATTCCTATATAGCTAGCACCTAGCATAAGCTATCCTAATAATCCTTATTGTGATATAACTATATATATAGTAATAATTTATATATTTCATGTGTATGTATGAAAGAACCTACTATAGGTTGTAAAACAAGCGACCATTACGATAAAGTATTTCATTTTATATTGTTTTAAAAGCTTTCAATAATACATACATGTCTATTCTACATGAGAATGAAAGGTGCCATTATGGAAACAATCGTTCAAGCAAAACGCGTTTTAGAAATTTTTAAAGAAATGAGCCAAATTCCGCGTGAGTCCGGCAATGAAAAAGGAATCAGCGATTACATCGTGAACTTTGCCAAAAATTTAGGTCTTGAAGTTCATCAAGACGAAATCTTTAATGTAGTTATAAAAAAAGCTGCATCTCCAGGTTATGAAAACCGTCCATCCATCATTTTACAAGGCCATATTGATATGGTTTGTGTTAAAGACCATGACTCTAACCACGACTTCTCTAAAGATCCAATCGCCAACATCATCGAAGGCGATTGGATGCACGCAGACCATACAACGTTAGGTGCTGATAATGGCATGGGTGCTGCTATGATGCTTGCTCTCCTTGAAGATGAAAACCAACAACATGGTCCAATGCAATTATTATTCACTACCAACGAAGAAACTGGTATGGATGGTGCCTTTGCCATTAAAGAAGGCCAAGTAACTGGTGACTACTTACTCAACCTAGATACAGAGGTAGAACATGACTTCACCGTTAGTTGTGCTGGCGGTTGCCACGTACATGTAAAAATTCCATTGTTACACGATAACAATCAACCAGGCTATGATGCGGGCTTATCCATTACAGTAACCGGCCTCAAGGGGGGGCACTCCGGCATCGAAATCAACGAGCAACGAGCCAATGCAAACCAAGTGCTAACCCGTGTGCTCTATGATATTCAACAGCAATATCCTATTAGTTTAGCGTTCTTCGAAGGTGGCGTAAAACATAATGCAATCCCGTCTAAGGCAGTAGCTGTATTATCTGTACGTTCTGAAGATGTGGCAGCCATTAAAACATTACTCGCATACCAAGAAAAACAATATCAACATGAATATAGCGTACAGGATCCAGGACTTACATTCGTAGTTGAAGATGTTCCTACTCCTGAAATAGTATATGCAGAAGACACAACAGAAGCACTTATTACATATATCTATCTTGCACAAGATGGGGTTCATTCTGTAAGTAAGTCTATCCCAAACCTTGTAGAAACATCTAATAATATTGCTGTCGTACGTGAAAATCAACATACCATTGAAATACTCATTTCTATTCGTAGTTCCAATAGCAATAGTCTTGAATTCTTAACTAAAAAAATGATGCTTCTTGCAAAAGCACTTGGCGTAGCTGCAGAGCGTACAGGTGGATATCCAGCATGGGAATACGACAAAGGCTCAAAATTGGAAGAACAAGCGATTTCCTTGCATAACGAAATGTTCAATACACCAGCTAATGTAAATGCCATCCACGCAGGCCTCGAATGTGGTTTATTAAAAGGCGTATTACCAAATACACAGATGATTAGCTTTGGGCCTACTATCGTAAGTCCTCATACACCAACAGAACGCGTTCATTTACCTTCTGTTGAAAATGTATATGTGTACCTCAAAGCATTATTAGCAAAATTACAATAAAATAAATAATTACTATATTTTTGATGTATAATTTGTTATACTATAAGCAAATAGCACATCAAATTACGAGACCCATGTAATAGTGACTCTCCAACCCTCCTACAAGTACTTCAGCCAATCTCTCCAACTGAATTATCTTGTAGGAGGGATTTTTTTCATAAAAATTTCTCAACAATACAAATAAATATTTATTCACATGGGAGTATTCTTTCATATATGAACAACATGTAATGCATCATTTTATTTATAAATAATTATGAATATCAACTACATGTGTCAGTATACTCATATATAGTATATAACCTATAAATTTCAGAGAAGGCGGTTAAACTCTGAGGAACTTGCTAGTCTCGATATACCCCATAGAGTATTTTCTGTGTTATCCTATAGGTGTATACTGTGTTTACATTACGCAGGAGGTATATATGATTCCAATAGTTATCATATCCGGATTTCTAGGTTCTGGAAAAACAACATTATTACAACATATATTAAAAGAACATACATCGAAAGATAAAATTCTTATTATAGAAAACGATTTTGGTGAAACTAGCCTTGATGCGACTAATCTTGCAAAAACAGGGGCTACAGTCCGCGAAGTAACCTCTGGCTGTATTTGCTGTAGCTTACAAGGAAATTTCCAGCAAGCACTACTTGATATTCTCCAAAATTACAAAATTGATATGATCTACATCGAGCCATCAGGTGTTAGCAAGCTTAGTGAAATCATCCATACTTGTAACGACGAGGACATTGCAAAATCTGCTTACGTTCACGCATCGATAACGACTGTCGATGCTATGCAAGCACCAATGTTTATCAAAAATTTTGGTCTTTTCTTCAAGGATCAAATCACTCATAGTGATGCTATTTTCTTGAGCCATACAGAAGATATTCAACAAACAAGCATTACGAAACGTATGATTCGCGACCTCGCACCACATACACCAATCCATGAAGAAGCATGGGATACCATCAGTTTGCGTGATTACATCAAGCGCCTGTATCATTGTCATGATGATCACTGTTTGCACGATGAACATTTATTTATGAGTCATACCTTTAAGGATTTACGTACTCTCAGTCTCGCACAGTGGAAAACCATTTTAGAAGGCATGCCTGATACAGTGCTTCGTGCCAAAGGGATTGTACCTACTACAGAAGGCCCACACGAACTCCAGTACGGCACACATTATTGTTCGCTTTCACCTAGTGAAACTAATGACTATAGTTTAGTCGTTATCGGAACAGATTTTAATGTACCAATGGTACATAACGAAGTGTGTCAATCATGATTCCTGTTTATATCGTTACAGGGTTTATTGGATCCGGTAAAAGCACGTTCATAAACAAACAATTACAATACCGAAAAAAGCTAGGCGGTACCGCAATAATCAGCGCCGAAGAAGGCAGTGAGCCTCTTATCAAAGAGCCCTTACAACTCAATGCAGATGAACTCAGTGCCATCGTTCCTAGCGATATCAAGTCTTACGAGTTGATAGCCTGTAAAATTGCGGATTATTTAAAACGACTACAGCCAAAAGAGCTATGGATTGAGTGGAATGGCATGGTAAGCTTTCATCAACTAGAAGCCTTACTATATAGCGATATATTAAGCCACCTAGTACAAATAGAAAAGGTGTTATATATTTGTACCGATCAATTTGTTTCAACCATACTCCTTGGCTTAGGTAATGACGTAATGAGTCAATTATACAGCGCAGATTGTATCATCACAGAATCCGATGCACATCACGCTTTATTGCGCACCTACAACGGAGATGCTAAAATTGTAACCACTCCCACCCCTGAAAAAGTGGAGCAGCTGTGCCGAAATTCTACATGGGGACTCATTCCCAATCTATTAGTTATTGGTGTTACAACTTATATACTGTTGGTCACAGCTTTTCGCCATGACATCCCCTATTCCATTCACCAATGCTTCGCTATAATCACGGGTCTCATCATCGAAGCCATCCCATTCCTATTGCTAGGCACGGTAGGCTCAACGATTATTCGCTATTTCGTACCACAACGAGTGCTACTAAAACTGTTAGGCGACCATTCTTGGAAAAGTTATGGGGCTGCTATGGTCAGTGGCTTTGCCTTGCCAATTTGTGACTGTGCTATCATCCCCTTATTCAAGGCACTAATAGACAGAGGTATCCCTTTATCGGTAGCCCTTTTATTTATGCTCGCTAGTCCGATTATAAACCCTATCACCATTCTTTCTACTTGGTATGCATTTCCAGACAATCCTATGCTCTCCGTATGGCGTATCGTTTTAGGACTAGTTGTGGCCTTGTTAGTAGCCCTATCATTTCGATTCTGGCCTCCAGCCACATCTATATTGAAAGCAAGAGCACCACAGAGTCTTAGCTACGAAGAAATCGTTTTAGAAACAACTAAAACTAAATATATTGATAAAAAAAGATTGTTAATCCATATGGAACAAGAGTTTTCTCAACTCTTATTCTATTTCTCCATGGCGGCAACTGTACTATCTATAGTTCAAGTGTATGGCAAACCTTGGCTTCTCAATGCAGGATTAACCTTGCCAGAATTTACAGCCATTCCAATTTTGCTGATGTTAGCATTCTTCTTCTCAGTCTGCTCTACATCAGATGCTATCATCGGTAAATCCTTGAGCACTTTATTTCCTATTAGCTCCGTAATGGGCTTCCTCATCTTGGGTCCGATGCTAGATATCAAAAACGTGTATATATTAAAACAATATATGCCTACCTCATTTATCATACGATTAAGTATAACGATTGCCGTTATGTCCTACATAGCAGCATTAGTATTCAAATTTTTTCTTAGCTAGTTTACAAATTTTTACTTAGTTAGTAGGCAAATTCTTACTTAACTACTTTCCAACTCACAATTACTCATTAAATTAACGAGCTACTATTTGTAATTCAGTATAATCATTACATCTTATAGTGTAATATATCTTAATTTTAAGATAATTATTATCTCAGTTCTTAATTGATTAAAAGGAGATGATTTCATGACATTAGGACTGAAAGATCGCTTTTCTATCGTGAAAGGTCTATTGTATCTCACCTTAGGTATCTGCTGTATTTACCTCATTGTGACAGGTCGTTATTTGAACTATATTGCACCACGTTATGAACTTTTACTAGGTATTAGTGGCATTGCCCTTATTTTAGGAGGTCTAGCGACGATCATTTGGGCGCCCTCAAAATACTACAAGCATAACTGGAAGTCTATCGTTCCGATTATTATTCCCATTATGTTGCTCATCATTCCTCCCGTTCTTGTACCATCAACAGGCGTTCATGGTGCCGCTCGCGTAAACGATGATACTAACAATTTCGACTTTACAAACGATGCTATTGGAGAGGTTGTCACCGTTAACAGTGAAAGTAAAGAGCCATGGATTTCCAAGGACAAAAAAGAAATCGTTTTGAACTCAGATAATTTCTATCAAACCATTGTAAAGGTTGGATCTAATGTTGCTCAATATAAAGACTACACAGTTTATATGACAGGCTATGTAAACCGCGAAGATAATACATTAAAATCTAACGAATTTACTATTTCTCGTATGGCTATGGCTTGTTGTATTGCTGACGTTGCCCCTATTGGCATGACAGCCTATAAAACAGATGGTGATAGCTTACAAAATGAACAATGGGTATCGATTGAAGGTAAGGTTTCTACGCGAGACTTCCACGGTCGTAAACAACCATATGTAGAGATTACAAAAATCAAATCTGCAGAACCTATATTAGGCTATGTATACCCTTAAGAATTACATAAAAAACGAGGCTTAACGCCTCGTTTTTAATAAGAATGATTCTGTTGAATAAAATAATAACGTATATTTCATAGTTCAATGTCTATATGAATCTACAAAAGATTGATGCCTTATAATAGTTATTATATTTATTCTTGTTATTATAATTATAATAATT
>ERZ772874.57-NODE-57-length-58445-cov-23.211543_pt1 | contig 58445 bp, 60 predicted proteins | sample MGYA00580586_ERZ772874 | MGnify/ENA primary metagenome ERZ772874 (study PRJEB29015, sample SAMEA2737952) | human oral metagenome | biome: human oral; feature: human-associated habitat; material: dental | place: China | collected 2154 ... | reverse complement strand
AATACCACATAGTATTTACACCTAAGTATAGACGTAAAGTTATATATAATCAATACAGAAATAGTTTACGTGAAATATTAAGGCGTTTATGTGAATATAAGTGGGCAAGATTATTGAGGGGGAGATTATGGCAGATCATGTGAATACGTTAGTATTTATTCCACTCTAAATAGCAGTTTCATCTTTTAAGGGTGGTTCTGATTGGTTAATAATCTATTGCATACAATTTAAAAATATGGTGTAATTATGGTACATAATAGGAGGTGGATGAAATGCTAAAAGTTTTAAATCATAATCCACATTTTATGAGAGATTCAGTGCCCGTAGCAGATTATGCCGAAGCGTGGGACGTAATATGTTCTATGCAAAGAAAATTAGGTCAAGGAATTCTTCTTGTTGGCAGCCAGACTTGGGAAGACCTTAGCTTGGCTGAGTGTTTTCCTGATTTTGTTTGGGGAGAAGACGTAAAAGCGGTATATATTAATAGTGATAAAACATTACTGATTCCAGTTCCGTCTAATTATAATCGAGATAATGTTTTAAAGCTTATTAAATTTTTTAATCTTGAATATGACATTCGAGAAATAGAAGATTAGTGCGATTCATATATAATAGATATATATGACATCAAATCAAACAAAAATATAGCAAGATATAAGGACCTACAGTTTACTGTAGGTCCTTTTTTGTCATTATTTTGATATTAAAATACATTTAATGAGTTTATCTTCTCTTTTAAATTTGAGAAGTGTTGGCAGGCTTTTACAATCCGTGTACAATCATAGTAATAAGTAATATACATTTTACATGTATGATTTTCAATATGAGAGACGGTTATGGATTTTAATTATGGCGAGACGCTACGTATCCGAAGGGAATTATATACTATTCTAGGCAAGATACGATACATTGATACTCATGGAGATATTTGGTATGAGTATAAGCTAATTAAACATAAGAATAACGCAGAGTTTTGGTTCAGTTGGGATAAGAGGCGAGAGGCGTACCAGTTTTCAAAGTCGTGTGGAAAAGCGTTACCATCGGATATGAAAATTGTGAATAGTGGTTATCAGATGGCAATAGGCACTTGGGGTGATACGGAGATAGATACTTCTGATGTTGCTCGTTATAAAGAGTATGAAAATAATAATGGTACACATACGTTTTCTGTTAAAGAATGGTCCGATAGGAAGGAATATTTAAAAGGCTTTTATATCAATAAAGAATATGTATCGGTTGAAAAGGATGTAGAGGTAACCGAGTCTATTCTAGATAAAATGGATATTGCTAAGAAGATGAAGTTTATAGGGCCCATAGTTTGGATTTTTGCAAACTTACTAGTTTATATGCCAATCTTTGATATAAAAATATTGCATGATATACGTGATGACCTTACATGGCCTTATATAGTAGCTGGGAATATAGTCCTTGGGATCATTGTGGTATCTGTTCTTATTATTAGAAGAATTATCCGTTGATGTAATCACAACAATTATTATTGCTGACAGCTTTTCTTTTATCTGGTTGTTTGGCAGGCTTTCACAATCCGTGTACAATCATAGTAAGGTATGTTGTAATAATTAGATTTTGAATTAATGATTTTCGTTTGTATAGGTGTTTTATGAGGTCTATTTATGGAGTTTAATTATGGTGATACGTTGCGTATCAGGAACGATTTATACACCATTCTGGGGAAGATAAAATACGAAGATGACTATGGCGATACATGGTTTGAGTATAAACTTTTAAAACATGTTGGTGAAGATGAATATTGGCTAAGCTGGGATGAAATCCGCAACGAATATCAGTTTACAAAGCCTTGTGGTAGGATGAGCACGGATGGTATGAAGCTCGTGGATAGTGGACGTGAACGAGTTAGAGGTGTTTGGGGTGATGTAGACGTAGATACAAGTGACTCGGCGGATTATGAAGAGTATGAAACTGAAAGTGGAGCGAGTACATTTTCAATAGAAGTGTGGGATGACGAAACAGAGTATTCGCAAGGCTTTTATATTAGCAAGGACTATGTGACTTTAGACACTGATCCCGAGTTTAGTGAAGTTATTCAGAAACGCATGAAACAACAACGTTATAAAAAGTGGTTTTATCCTGCTTTTTGGATGATTGTGATTTTTCTTGCTTATACGCCTGATTTAGATATACACATGTGGCATAATGTACGTGCTTTTTTCAATCATCCTTATACAGCATCTGAATATATTAAGGACAATCCGTCTCGATATACATATGTAACATCCATTACGGGCACAAATAATCTGAAATCAGATATTTATCAATCATCTTTAAATCTTGATGAAACGACTCAAGATATCATTAAAGGCTTGGATGGTGAGGTTGAACGAGTTACACAAGACGGTAACACGGCTTTTACAGACATTACAGATGATAACATATCAGTTGCTTCAAAATATCAATCAGAACAACAGGGGATGCAAAAGGTTCCTACGGAAACAGTAACATTATTGACTAAATATGAATATATTACGGTCTATATCTCTACGGATAATACAGTTTTAGTTCGTATTGAAAGTAGAGAAGCTGCGTACAATCATAATAATGATGGCGGTTATCGTTCAAGTGCACGCTCTTATTGGTTCTATCGCAATTCGTATTGGTATAACGGATATGGACAAGATGAAACAAAATATAAGTCCGCATCCACATATACCGATTATGATCCAACGAAGAATCCATATAAGTCTGACTATTCGACGGGTCATGGTGCGGGTACTACAGATGCAGCACGTTTATCTAAGGCGAATAATTATAGTTATTCACCATATGAATCTTATGCAACCAGTATTCGTAATGGTAGTTCCGGCAGTCGCGGCGGTTATAGCGGGGGTACGAGCTCCGGCAAATAATATTTGTTAAGGTAAATCACGATTATTTTCAGTTTAAAAAAAGCTATTAAAACATAGTAGGAGGGTATTATGCCTTATATCGTAGATATTATAAATGTGGTTGTCTTTTCCCTTATCGGTATCATACTGATGATTATTGGTAATTGGATTATTGATGTCTTTATTCCCGGTGATTTCCCTACTGAAATTAAGCGCGGCAATCGTGCCGTAGCTTGGCTTTGTGCGGGATCCTTTATTGGTATCGGCGAAATCGTTCGCGCTGCTATTCAATCACCATCAGCGCAAGCGGTGGAGGAATATCTTTTACAGGGCTTGGTGTCTAGCCTTTTGTATTCTGTTATTGGCATAGCTATATTCTTAGTAGGATTTTTCTTGGTTAATGCGTTTCACCGTAAATATTCCTTAGCCGAAGAGATTATGCGTGGGAATACGGCGGCAGGCATTATGATCTTTGGTATCTTTGTGGGTTGTGCCCTCATAATTGCCGGAGCTATCCACTGATGAAACCACACCGATTATTATTGTTGACGGCCTTTATTATATCGGGCTGTTCACTGTGCTATGAGCTCATCATAGGCGCTATTAGCTCTTATATATCGGGTGATACGGTGTGGCAATACTCCATTACTATTGGCCTATATATGGCCGCTATGGGGCTTGGTTCCTATCTTAGTAAATATATTAAAACCCATTTGTATGACTGGTTTATCGGTATTGAATTAGCCGTGGGTGTCGTTGGTGGTATTAGTGCACTTGCTATATTCTTGGGCAATCTATACATCGTGTCCTATCAGATTATTATGTATCTGTTGGTGATTATCATAGGTTGTTTAGTGGGGATGGAAATCCCCTTGTTAGCACGTGTTATAGAGCTGGATACTAAGGATGTACGAGTTACGTTGTCCTCTGTCTTTGCTTTTGACTACATCGGTGGTTTAGTAGGGGCAGTGGCGTTTCCATTGCTGTTATTACCTTATCTCGGTTATATGGCTTCTGCCTTTTTATGTGGTTTGTTGAATATTACGGCCGCAGCTATTGTGGTGATTCGTTATCGACATCATTTGCATTTTAGACGTGCCTTGAAACTTGCCACTATAGGTATTGCCCTTAGTTTAACGGTAGGTTTGGTTACCTCTGAAAGCATATCAAAATACATTGAAAATGGGTTGTATCGAGATACCATAGTTTTTTCTCAACAATCACAGTATCAAAAGGTTATCATTACACGTCATAAAGATGATATTCGCTTATTTATCGATGGCAATTTACAGTTTTCGTCGATGGATGAATATCGCTACCATGAGGCCTTGGTACATATTCCTATGGCACAGGTAGTATATCCTAAAAACATCCTCATCCTTGGTGGTGGCGATGGCCTAGCCGCTCGTGAGCTTTTGAAATATGGAGATGTAAATATTACGCTCGTCGACCTTGATGCGGTTATGACAGATGTGTCAAAAACAAATCCGCTCATTGTAGAACTAAATCAAGGCTCACTATCTGATGAGCGAGTACATATCATCAATGATGATGCCTTTAAATTTTTAGAGCGTACTTCAGAACGATATGATCTGATTATCGTTGATTTACCAGATCCTAATAATGCAGCACTTGGTAAATTATATAGCAATATTTTCTATCGCTTATGTTACAATGCTCTTTCTGAAAGTGGTGTTCTTGTAGTCCAATCTACCAGTCCGTACTATGCGCCTAAGGTGTTCTGGAGTATCAATAAAACATTGGCTAGTGAAGGTTTTTTTGTATATCCCTATCATGTTCAAGTTCCCACCTTTGGAGAATGGGGCTTTAACATGGCTACAAAACATGAACTTTCACAAATTAAACCAATCACTGCCGTAGATACGCGATATATTACACCTGATATTATGGCCAAACTATTTACATTTGGTCGTGATGAAAAGGTAGACGATGTAGAAATTAGCAGCATTACTAGACCAGTTATTATCGACTACTATATAGAAGCAACAAAAAAATGGCGTTAATACGCCGTTTTTTATAGAGGTAATCTTTAAATCATTTTATAATTATTGTTATAAAAAACTATGTTGGTCTATTGGAATGATTAGAATGATAAAATATTTTAGATTTTTATATAGGAGGTGTGATAGCTATGAAATACTTACGCCGTGAACTTAATCAAGTGGAAAAAGAGTATTTAAAGCAATTTGGTAAAGATTCTTTAAATCGTGTCATCCTTCATGATCCAGATACAAAGGATAAACAAGAGGTGCAAGATACTATTGACATTCTAAAAGAAGCAATAGCTAAAAATAAACCTCTTGAACAGGTTCCAGAAGATATGTGGAAGCTTATAGAGTTTTAGTATATGAATTTAAAACAATATAATTAAAAAGCACATTGTTACATATTAATGCTTTTCAAAATTAAGACTATTTTAGAAGGTGTTTTAGTAACAATGTGCCTTTATTTTATAGATTGTAAAGCTCTGGTTTACGATCTCTAAAGATATTAATTTTATTGCGAATATCTTCTACTACGGTGAGGTCGATATCTACAGATGAGATGCCTTCTACGGTATCCATTTCAAGAAGGTTTGTGCCCCATGGGTCATATATGGCAGAATGACCAGTACTTTGAACACGACCCACTGTCCCACAGCCGTTTACGGCACATAGGAAGAGTTGATTTTCAATGGCTCGTACTTCGTTTAATACTTGCCAGTGACGTAAACGCATGGTTGGCCACTGAGCGGGTACGAATAACAGTTCAGTACCAGGCAATGCCGCCATTCTAACGAGTTCAGGGAAACGAATGTCATAGCAAATGACAGTACTGCAAGGAATACCATCTAATTCGAAATGGGTGGTATGGGTACCGCTAGCAAAGTAGTAATCCTCTTTAGCAGGGCTGAATCCGTGCATTTTGGAATATTCCCCTACGAGCTTGCCTTCGCGGTTGTAAGCATAGGATGTATTAAATACTAAATCCTCTTTTGCTACGGCTACAGAGCCGCCCACAATGTTTACATTGTGCTCTTTAGAGAATGCACTTAATAAATCTTTTGTTCTTTCTCCGTTTCTGTCAGAAATATTGATTAAATCCTTAGATGGATGAAATCCTGTGTTCCATGTTTCGGGTAAAACAATAATATCTGGACTTTCAGCTAAAGCTTGCGTGAGCAACTCTTGAACACGATTATAGTTGTATTCCACGTCGTTTACATGGACGTCCATTTGTATAAGGCTTAAGCGTTTTTTCATAAGAAATCCTTTATATTCTTTATATAATAATCGTATAGTTTAAATAAGAAACATTATAATTAAAATATTAAATCATTCTTTTCTAGATTACAACATAAAGTATAAGTAAGTGATAAATCTCTTTAGAGTATAAATCATTGTTCAGATGATACCTATATGGAGGAATTTTTACTATTCTTCATGGAAATGTTATAATATTCTGTATATAATTGTGTTCTGATAGAGGAGGACCTATGAAACGGATTCCGTTGGTAACACTGTTAGTTTTGGTATTGGCAATGGTTGTGGCAGGTTGTGGCGTGCTTTCACAAAAAACAGAACCTACTAGTTCAGTACCGCCTGTAAAAGAAGTTAAGATGGTACATCCATCGGGCATTCCTGTCCTTATGTATCATAAAGTTGGCGACGACAAAGATAATGATGCAGTTATTCGGGAGGATTTATTCAGAGAACAAATGAAGTTCCTCAAGGATAACGGCTACAATCCATTGACGATGGAACAATTGTATGAATATGTTGTAAATGGTGCTGCAGTGCCTGAAAAACCAGTTGTTTTGACCTTTGATGATGGTTATGCAGATACATATTCTATCGTATATCCAATCATGAAAGAATATGGATTCCCTGCAACTGTTTTTATCAATCCTGGCGACATTGGTACGCGTTTAACTTGGGATCAAGTGCGTGAAATGCATAAAAATGGTATCACTATTTCCAATCATGGTTTCCAACATATAGAAATGGGTCAATTGTCCGAAGCGAAACAAATTGAAAATATCACAAAGGCCCAAGAGGCACTTGCTAAAGAAGTAGGCATTAAGGATAATCCTTGGTTCTGCTATCCATATGGAGATAAAAATGAATTCACCGATTCGGCATCTAAGAAAGCTGGTATCAAGATGGGCATGGCTATGAAGTCTGGCTGGGCTCATACGGGTGATAATCCATATAATATTTTGCGTGTTTGGGTAGGTAATGCGGTAGATATCAAGCATTTTGAAGAACGCATTAGCACTGAACATTTCACTGATTTATAAGGAGAAATACATTGTTCAAAAAGAATTGGGTAAAGTTCATCATTATGGTGTTCTTATTTACCGTTGTCACATCACCCTTCGTGGTGCTCTTTGGACCATTTAATAATGTAAAGCGTGCCGTTATTGGTGCTATTTTACAATCTCGTCATCCTCATTACATTACATGGTTGTTCAATGACGAAGAATTACAATCGATTTTGGGGACTGTTGGGGTCGTTAAAAGTCAAGATTTATTCAAGTTTAATGCTCGTGAAGATAAGAGCTTAAATCTTGAAAAAATCCAGTCTGCTCGTTATGTAGGCTATATTTTAGAAATTCCAGACCCTCGTCGTATCCAAGTTGGTACAGCGGCTAATATTCAAGAAAAAGGCGATACCACTAGTAATATTGCAAAAATGAATAATGCTGTAGCAGCTATTAATGGCGGTGGTTTCCATGATCCAAATGGTACTGGTACAGGCCGTTTGCCATATGGTTTTATTTTACATGATGGTGAGTACGTTATCGGCAAGGATGTAGGCCCTGATGAAGATGTAGACTTCGTCGGTTTCTCTAAAGCTGGTAACCTTATTGCTGGTAATTATAATAAAACTCAGCTAGGTGATATGAAAGCCATGGAAGGTATTACCTTTGGTCCACCACTTATCGTCGATGGTAAGAAGATGATTACCGAAGGTGATGGTGGCTGGGGTGTAGGTCCTCGTACTGCTATCGGTCAAAAGAAAGATGGTACAGTGCTATTCCTCGTAATCGATGGTCGCCAACCAGGGTATTCCATTGGTGCTACCTTGCGTGACGTACAAGATATTCTTTTTGAAAAAGGTTGCTACATTGCAGCAAACTTAGATGGTGGTTCTAGTTCTACTTTGTACCTCAACGGTAAAGTAGTAAATAAACCAGCTGATTTGTTAGGGGAACGCATGATCCCAACGGCGTTTATCGTGAAATAGGAGGACAGATGAAACCTTTTACGCGTGTACTGAGCGCCTTTGCGGTAGGTATTCTTCTGCAAGGTGGGGTATACCTATACCTTGATCAATATATGTTTGCGCCGACTACAGAGTTTAACGTAGCAGGCGCATCAAAAGATGATACTAAAAACTTCCCTGATGTGAAGGAAGGCACTAAATATGTATCCTATGACCGTCAATTCATGGCCGTTGTTACAGAAAACTCTTTGAAAATTTACAAGGCTAATGAAAGTACCCCTACGAATATTGATTTGAAGGGGCGTTCGATTAGTTACTTCAACTGGATGCCAGACCGTAACTATGCTATCATGGGTTTATATGACTCCAGAGATGTTGTCATGGCTCGTCTTAATGCGGATGATCCAGAACATGAAGTTGATACGAAACTTGAAGACTTGCCTCGGGGCAGTAAAATCGTAGATGCTGCGTACTCTGAAGCGACGAATGTGGTTTATATGAAGGTAAAAGTTCAAGAACATACATATCGCATTTATCGTACCGATGCTAACTACGATACACGTCGTGTTTACATGCAAGCTACTGATATCGGTCATATCGGCGTATTCTACGATGAGGATAACTTCTTCTACGATAATGTGAGAACTGGGGATGTCTTCATGTTTAATGGCATTGAAGGTGGTTGGCGTGTTATCAACCCTGAAGGGCGCTTCCGCTTTATCGGTGTTGATATGGACAAAACTATCTATATCGCTCGTGTTGATGAGGATAATAATGCATTGACCGTCTACACTGGTAAACTAGGTGTAGGCTTCAATCCAGTTTACAAATACAATCACCCTACTACATTTAATGAGTTGACATTATCAGATGTAAAAAACATCATTAAGAATGGTAGTGAAGAAACTACTAAGGTAACAGAAGATACTACATCTTCTAAATCATCCAATAGTAGTGGTAGTAAAAAGAAATCTTAAGAAAAAGCCTTTATAATGTTCTTTCATTATAAAGGCTTTATTCCTATAATAGTATGTACCCTAAGGATATCTATGAATATATTATTTGTACGCCTTAGTTACATAGGTGATATTTTGCATGCTACACCTGCTGCGCGGTGGATTAAGAAACAGTATCCTGATGCTAAGTTGCATTGGATTGTAACGCCTAGTATGGTAGAGCTTTTACAGGGCAATCCCTATGTAGATGAGATAATTCCCTGGGAACGGGATGTATACGAGGCACATTCTAAAAAACTACATATCCCTACAATGTGGCGCATGTGGTGGGAGCTTAAGGCTAAATTAGAACCTTATAGATTTGACGTAGCCATTGATGTACAAGGGCGACTCATAACAGGTTTGGTACTATTGGCTTCAGACGCGCCGATTCGACTTGGCCTTGGTGGTACAAAAGAGTTGAATTGGTTGTTTACTAACTATAAAACGAAGCCTAGTACAGATCATGTGATTAAGCGCTATGTAGAGGTAGCTCAGTTGTTAACAAAGGCTGTTACTGAACATGCAAATTTAGATACATCGCTTAACATAGCTAAATGCGGTGTTGAAAGCAGTTCTCCACTAAATGAATCTAGTGCTAATACGCTGTACCACATGGATTTTCAGGCGCCATCAAATTCACATAGTTGGGCAGAAGAGCAATGGAAATTGATTGATAATGATGTTTCTTTGTATCAAGGCGTGGTAGAAACTCCTTTTCGCGTTGGGCTAGTATTAGGCACCTCTTGGGCAACGAAAGAGTGGCCTCAGGAAAAATGGTATTCTCTCATTAAATCTCTTCAATATAGAGCAAATTTTGTTTGTTTAGGTGGCCCTAAAGAGGCTACTCAATACAAAAACTTGATGGACTCGCTAACAGATGAAGGTATTGATAAAATCGTACTGAATATGTTAGGGAAAACGACGCTTCAAGAATTAGGGGCTTTAATTGAAAGTTGTGATGTAGTAGTTACTGCTGATACTGGAGCTCTGCATATTGCGTTAGCTTTAAATAAGCCTGTAGTAGCACTCTTTGGCCCTACGGACCCTAAATTATGGGGACCTCTGACGGGAACCTTTAAGGTGCTCGTAAATGATGAATTAGATTGCTTGGGCTGCCGAAAACGACGTTGTCCTAAGCCTGATCAATATTGTATGTCTGGTATTGAACCAGTACGCGTAAAAAAAGCAATTTTTGAATTGATAGGAGATACACATGGCAAAGTTTAAAATCCAAAAAGGTTTATCCGATGCGGATATGATGAAAAATTTTAAGGATACGGAAAATTTTGAAGATACTATGCTCAATATGGAGCGAGATGCTAAGAAGCCAGTAGTTCACCAAAGTCCAAAGCAAAAAGAAGATGCATTTTACCGTGAGTTCTTAACTGAAAAAGTAGAGACTATAATTGGTAAAATGCTCCTTGATATCAAGATGGAGTATTTTAAAGAAGGAGAAGGGGCCTTTTCTATTCAAGTAAAACGGGAAGGTAAAAATATTGTCCTTGAAACTGCGCCTAAAAAGGTTAAGCCTGAGAAGTAAGGCGTATAATGGGAACTCTTAAATTTTAAAGATTACGTCAGAGCCTGTCCGTAAATGGACAGGTTCTTTTGTATGTTTATGCATTTAAAAATATCGACTAAGTTATTAATAAAATTGATGAACTCATAAGCATACCGATGTTTATCGAATTACTACATTTATAAATACCGATATATTTTGAAAAGTATTTAATAATAACTAAAAATTATTACGATATAATTTTTAGTTTCTCATTAAAATGAGCAATTACAAAAAAATTAATTTGATTAAACATACATGCTAAACTCTAGTTCCTCTGCAGTTTTTTGTGATATTCATCACGAAAAAATCATCTTTGTATACATGAAATTATGAGTAAATAGCATAATGTGGTTGTTGACAAAGAATTTTATAAGTAGTCTAATATAAGTATGTATTACGATTTTAGCGCGTTTGGCTAGTGTGAGCAGACATTGAAAAAATCGTAAAAAAAATAGGTATGAGATAGTTGTTTGATGAGTGTATAAAGTTACATACACAGACTATTTCGATTTGGAGGATTAACATGGCTAAAAAATTAAGAATTTGCGAAACCGTTCTTCGTGACGGTCATCAATCTATTTTGGCAACACGTATGCGCTACGAACAAATGGAACCAGTGCTCGGCCTTTTAGATGATATTGGTTATGAAGCTCTTGAATGTTGGGGCGGCGCTACTTATGACAGCTGTCTTCGTTTCTTGAATGAAGATCCATGGGAACGCCTTCGCAAATTGAAAGCTAATTTGAAAAATACCCCATTGCAAATGTTGCTTCGCGGTCAAAATTTGTTGGGCTATAAACACTACTCCGACGACGTAGTAGAAGCATTCTGTAATGCGGCTGTAAAAAATGGTATCGACCGTATCCGTATTTTCGACGCATTGAATGACCCACGCAATATGGAAGCTGCTATTAAGTATTCCAAAAAAGCTGGTGCACACGTTCAATCCGCTATGGTATACACAATTTCTCCAGTTCACACAACTGAAAGCTTCTTGAAAGTAGCTGAAACTTTGGTAGAAATGGGCACTGATTCCCTTTGTATCAAAGATATGTCCGGTTTGTTAGGACCTGCTGATGCATATGATTTGGTTTCTACTTTCAAAAAACGTTTCGGCGAATTGCCAATCGACTTGCACAGCCATTTCACTTGCGGCCTTGCAAGTACTACATACTGGGAAGCTGCTAAAGCTGGCGTAGATATCATCGATACTGCTATCTCTCCATTCGCTCATGCAACTAGCCAACCAGCTACTGAAACTATGATCGAAATGTTCAAAGGTACTGAATGGGATCTTGGTCTTGACCTTGATAAATACATTCCATTAGTTGACCACTTCCGTAAAGTAAAACAACAAATCGCTGAAGAATTCAACTTGAAACCAGCTAGCGATGTAATCCCAGCTGTTCGTCGTTACCAAATTCCTGGCGGTATGTTGTCCAATACTCAAAACCAATTGAACGAAATGGGTATGGGCGATCGCTTCTTCGACGTTATGGATGAAATGCCACGCGTTCGTGAAGACTTGGGTTACCCTCCATTGGTAACTCCAACATCCCAAATCGTTGGTACAATGGCTATGATGAACGTTATGATGGGCGACCGTTACAAAATGGTTCCTAACGAAGTTAAAGACCTTGTACGCGGTAAATATGGTGCGTTACCTGGTACTATCTCCGATGATATTCGTCGTACTATTATTGGTGATGAAGAACCTATCACTTGCCGTCCTGCAGATCTTATCGAACCTGAATTGGAAGGTTACCGTCAGGATTTAGCTTCCAAAGGCTACAATGGTATCACTGACGAAGACGTATTGACTTACGCTATGTTCCCAGAAGTTGCCATCAACTTCTTCGATGCAAATCGTCGTTAATTCAAACTTTAAAAGAGGATTCTTAGGAATCCTCTTTTTTTTGACCATATTTAAGCTATCCTCATAGAGAAATAGTATAATCCAGTATATATTTTGTTTTATTAAATGAAGAGATTCAATAGTTGTTTTATATTTTAGTTTTTTATAAATAGTATAGACAAGTTCCTATTAAAAGAGGAGACTAAGAGACTGATGAAATATCAGATATTACCATTTTTCATATCGCCATAAGATACATGGATGCGTGTGAAAATATAATTATTACGAAAAGCATAAGATATTAAAAGGGTAGAGGTACCTTTGAATAATCAGTCAATTATAAACTACGTATGAAAGAATCGTGAAAAACATGTTGGATATTTGCGTGTTTTACTTGCGTTAAGCATTAAAAATAGCGTAAACTATAGAGAGTATCTACTATTTATGATATTGAGGTAATCCTGTGAATTTACAAATACGAATTTGGATATCCAATGTTGTGCTGTTTGTTGTACCTATTTTAATAGCAATTATCTTATTTTTGCTATATTTTACAGGTTTGCGCATATTGGCCAATGCCGGTTATTATTTGCGTATTGAGCAGGAACAACAGTTTAAAAGTGTCAGTCGAATAACTGAAACCATTACCTTTTATGGGTTAGAAAATAATCTAATTAATAGCTTGGTTAAGCCTAGCTATAGCCTACTTGATCCAAAGGAAGTATATGTTGAAGTACTCGATCAAGGAAACATGGTGTATAACTACGGTAATCCACAAATCTATAGTGCTTCTGCCATTGTTGGTCTTATTGATGTTAATCCTGAATTACAGGGCATCGTATATCAATCCAATAATACTTTCGTTTATGAAATGAGAAAGTACGATGGACGTCATTCCTATGTATATCATATTGCGATTAGGCGTGCTACTCATGGTAGTGATAGCTTAATGGAATCCGTATCTTTTTATATCATCGTAGTTTCCATATTGCTCTTTATTGTTACATTTTTTGCTATTAACCGATTTGTTACACGGTTTATCATGATTCACGTTAAGAACATGACAAAGTCGTTAGAAATGGCAAATCGTCAGATTGAAATGGAACAAGAACAACAGAAAGAGCTACTCGCTGGTATATCCCATGATATACGAACTCCGTTGACGGCTATTAAAGCTTATGCTGAAGGTGTTCGTGATGGTATTGCACCAACGGAAGAGCAACAAAAAAGATATATGGGGATTATTTTGAAGCGGGCCAATGATTTGGATTCTATGTTAGAGGAACTATTCCTCATAACAACATTGAACTATAAAAAAGAATCTCGTCCGTCTGAGCGAATTGAATTAGGTCAGTTTGTGAATGACTTTGTAGAAGATCATTTAGCTCCGTATCAATCGAAGGGGCTTGAGATTAAGGCTCGTATAGCTACGGAAACACCTTTTATCAATGCTAACCCACAATTGTTACAACGAGTTTTGCAGAATGTGTTGAACAATAGTGCTAAGTATAAAATGGCCGATATTGGTCATTGCGTCATAGATGTAACGAGTGATGATGATTTTGTATATTGTGTCATCAGTGATGATGGTCCAGGTGTACCACCAGAATCTCTAGAGCGTCTGATGCGCCCATTCTATCGTGTAGATTCGTCTCGTACGAATCCTCAAGAAGGTAGTGGCCTAGGATTGTCGATTATCCGTCGAATTATGGAAATCTTTGAAGGCCGAGTTATGATTGAAAATGTAAGGCCACATGGTCTACGTATTATATTAGAGTTTCCTAAGCAAGGAGAAGAATCATGAGTGAACATATCTTAATTATTGAAGACGATTTGGATATTGCCAATATTGAGCGTGATTATTTAATGGTGGCGGGCTATGATGTAACTATTATGACTAATGGTACAGATGGCATTGAAGCAGCATTGAATACTCCTGTAGACCTTATTATCCTTGATGTTATGTTGCCAGAAATGGATGGTTTTGAAGTTTGTCGCCAAATTCGTGACAAAGTTCGTGTACCAATCGTTATGGTAACTGCGCGCCTTGACGATATCGATAAAATCCGTGGTTTAGGCGTAGGCGCTGATGATTATATTGAAAAGCCATTCTCTCCATCTGTATTGATTGCGAAGATTAAAGCTATGTTGGCGCAATATAAACGTTTAACAGAGCGCGATGCAATGGAAACTAACGCTATTCAATCTGGTGAAATTCGTCTCGATCCTAAGATGATGAAAGTATGGGTGAATGAAAAAGAGGTTCATCTCAAAAAGAAAGAATTCCAGTTGTTAGAATTCTTAATGCGTAACCGTGATATTGTATTTAGCAAAGAAGAATTATATTCTCGTGTATGGGGTCTTGACTCCTATGGTGATTATGCAACTGTAGCGGTTCATATTAATCGTTTACGTGAAGAAATTGAGGATAATCCATCTGATAGTAAGCATATTATTACAGTATGGGGCGTAGGGTATAAATTCGTTTAGTATCGAAAATATGCATTCACATTATACTCACGTTATTCGTGGCTGTTGATTAGATATGACTTCATAGAGATTTTATTATAGAGATATAATCAAAGGTTTAAGAATTGTTTATATAGTTACTTTGATAGTTTAGATATTCCATGTATACTTATTTAAGTAAGGCTGACTATGACTCTAGATAAGTAATATTTTAACTTCTCTCTCTTAATAAGTTCTCTCTAAAGCTTATCTAGATTACATATACTCTCTCTCTCAACAGTCCTTACACTCTCAAACTATATGCATAAAGGGCATTTGCTAGCGACGGCTAGTGAATGCCCTTTATGTTTTTTAGACTTTAGATAGTTGAATACATTCTATATAGCTTCTTTTAGAATTCTAGGTATTTATCTAGTGGAGGATATACGGTTATAATAATTATACTTTTATAAGAAAAGTTATAAATTGATATCTTGCATTGTAAAAGCAGGCGTAATATAATAGGTTCATCAAAATCAATTTTATAAAATTAATTTTGAGATGATTTGAATTAGTGTGAGACGTGGCGTATTTATAAAGCATCATAATTATATGATTTATGATTTGGTTCTAATCTTAACTTTTATAATCATCATTAAGAAGTTATGGGTGATGTAGAAGAATATTAAGAAGATTATTAAGAAGAATATAAGGAGATCTACATGACATTTTCAAAATATAAGAAAACAGTAATTGCGTGTATTCTTGCTTTGGGTATTGGAGTAGGCGGAGGATACTATTTCTTTGGCAGCCCTGTTAATACGCAACCAACAAACGTGAGAGAACAAACTAAACAGACTAAGCCTATTACTGAAACACGTAATACCTATGTAGTACAAGCGGCTAAAGAATCTGGGCCTGCTGTAGTAGGGATTACAACACAAGTATTTCAAAAGGATATTTTTAACCGTACTATCTATGCTGGAGAAGGTGTTGGGTCTGGTGTGCTTATCGATAATGATGGACATATTGTAACAAATAAACATGTTGTGGCGGGGGCTAAAAATGGGGAGGTTACAGTATCATTGTCTGATGGCAGTACGGTGACGGGGACCGTTATAGGTTCAGATTCACAGACGGATTTAGCAGTTGTAAAAATTAAACCTCCAAAAGATATTAAACCTATAAAAATTGGTGACTCTGACTCCTTACAAGTAGGGGAGCCAGCTATTGCTATTGGCAATCCTTTAGGTCTTGAGTTTAAAGGTTCAGTTACCTCTGGTGTTATTAGTGCCTTAGCACGTACAATTGATGATCAAGGTCAACGATTCCCATTGATTCAAACTGATGCAGCCATTAATCCAGGTAACTCAGGCGGTGCTCTCATTAATGCAGATGGAGAGTTAATTGGTATCAATAGCGCCAAAATCTCTAAAGAGGGAATTGAAGGTATGGGCTTTGCCATTCCAATTAATTCTGCGATGACAATTGTTGATTCTATTATTAAAAATGGTAAGGTCATTCGTCCTTATATTGGGGTATGGGCTGTAGACCGTCAAACTGCAGCTCGTAATAATGTAACCTATGAAGGTGATGGACTCCTTATTGTGCAACTTGATTCAAATGGTCCTGCTGCACAAGCTGGTCTCGTAGAAGGGGATACGATTGCGCAAATTGATGGTAAGGATATTACTACATTACTCGAATTAAAAGAGCAAATCGATGCTAAGAGCCCTGGAGATATAATTTTGATATCCTATACTCATAACGGCAAAATGAAGAGCGCACAGCTTAAATTAGGGGAAGCGTCTTCAAATTAGAATCTAGTAAATAAGACTTAATTAAGTATTTCAATAATGCACTACTTTCTTTTGTAGTGTTAGAAAATCCTCATCTTTTAGATGAGGGTTTTTTGTTATAATAGAGTACTTTAATAGATTTTGTATAAAAAATACGATAAATAAGAAATTTTTTTGAAGAAATTTTTTTCTATAAATGCAGAAATTAACTGTATTTTTAGTATAGAAAGAAGAAAAAAATTAATTTTCAATATTTTTTTTGTAAGGTACCTTGCGTTCCGAGGTACCTTGTGTTATTATGTATTTGTCAGTACATGATAGTGACCGTAAGAGAGCTTTCACATTGGCAGGCAAGCACAGCCTAAAAGGGAGGAACTATGCAAGTTCAATTAAAAAAAGGTGTTATGGACATGCTGGTGCTAGCATTATTAACACAAAATGATCGCTACGGATACGAAATCGTAAGCACCATTTCGGAATATATTGAAATATCTGAAGGAACGATATATCCATTGTTTAATAGACTGAAAAAAGAAAAGTATGTTGAAACGTATTTAAAGGAGTCTTCTACAGGCCCATCAAGGAAATACTATCATATCACGAACGAAGGCCGTGCAGCATATAACAAGATGCGTCAAGAATGGGATGATTTTTCTGGTGTTATCAATATGCTGTTGAAAGGAGTTGACTATAATGAACAAAAATAGCTTTTTAGATGCATTGCGTAATATATTTAAAAAAGCGCGTGTTGCAGATGTGGAGAGTATTATAGAGGTTTATGAAGAGCATTTTGCGGTAGGTTATGAAAAAGGGCTTACCGATAGTGAGATCATTAAATCCTTAGGGACTCCAGAGGAAATATATGCATCCTACGTAGATGCAGGTATCATTACAGATACAATGAATCAAGATGGTAGTGAAAGTAAATCCGTTAATATGCAGGAAATTTATGCACGATTTGATGATTATAAAGAGCGTCTTTTACCTCAATTACCGGGGATGGCTAAAAAAGCATCTAAGACCTTGCTCTCTATTGGAAGTGCCTTATCCTATATTGTAGGTGCTCTTATATTCATTATTACACCGGCTATCTTGTTCTTACTAGGTAGCTCATGGCAACCATTTGAGAATGTTACTGCATTTCCAGTATTGTCCATTGTAACTCTAGTGGCACTTGGTGGTGTAGGTTTATTTGGTGGACTTACATGCGTCTTTGTTGGTACAGAGCTTCGCGGTGTGCGTGAACGTTACTTCCGCAATGTGGACTAAGGAGGATTTATGAGACGAATTATAATAACAGCGATTTTAACCGTAATTTGTGCTGTTGGGGCAGTTACATCCTTTGCAGTTAATGATTTACCTAATTTTGGTGAATGGATGAAAACGAATGAACAACAGTTTAGAAAACCACATAGACATGATGGTTCTAATATGCATATGGACCAACATATGATGGATGGAAATAATCAAATGATGCGTCAAGATGGTATGGGGCCAAATAATGGTCAACATATGTACCAAAATTGTCAAAACCAAATGATGCCTCAAGATGGTATGGGACGAAATAATGGTCAGTATATGCATCAAAATGGTCAAATGTCTCCATAAGGCTAACCATCTCAAGGTTAGCAACCTAATGGTAATGCTTCAGAACAAGCACCTAATGGTGATACACAAGCTTAATAAAATATATAAAACTATTAATATAGATTGGGCCGTATATTTTAAGATATTATAAGATATTAATAGATATAGAGTTAGATCTATCTGAGGATATAGTTGTTTTAATCGTATTTGAATATTAGGTAAAGGTGAAAATATGAAAAAACTTTTAATTGCTACAGTATTAACCGCAGTATATGGGATTGGCGGTGTAACATTTGCTTCTACTAATGACGTACAAAATAATAATGAGCCAATCAAGATGAACATGTTAGTAGAACGAAATCATGATGATACAAACAATTTCCAAGATAAAAAATGTGATATGCTACTAGAAAATCAAAATAACCAAATGCATAGACAAGATCGAATGGAGCATATGCCAATGAATCATCAAGTTGATAATATGCATCGAAAAGATAACGATCAATCTATGAGACCAGAAGGTGAAAACCATCAAATGAGACAACAATGTAATAATCATCAAATGCCACCACAAGATCAGCCTTCTCATGATGATCGACATAATGATAATGTACCACAACAACAAACTGGTCAAGGTGCACCACAAACTTCACAAAACTAACCATATTTTATGAGTTTACTTCTCTTATGAGATATTAGAGAACGTGGTCGTGAAAGTGCATTCATGGCCACCATAGAGCCACACACTCTATGTGATACATTCGTATCAGAATCTCTCTCTTACACACAATAACTACACACAAACAAAAAGAGCTCCTCAGTGAAGGAGCTCTTTTTGTATCTGTTTATAATTTCATTTGATGTGTTTAGAACCACGTTCTGTCATAGCTACGCCATCTTTGCAAAGAGGGCATTCTTCAGGTTTATATGTAGGCACCTCAAGGTTGAGTAATGCTTGTACTTTTTCGTGAGGAACGCCGAATTCTGCTTTGCCACCAGAACGGTTAACAAGAAGGCCTACACCTACGATTTCACCACCGGATTGGTTTACAACATTTACTACTTCTTGTACAGAACCACCAGTAGTTACGATGTCTTCAACGATAAGTACCCTTGTGCCTGGCTCGATTTTAAAGCCACGACGCAATGTCATAACGCCTTTTTCACGTTCTGTGAAGATGGCGCGAGTGCCAAGAGCCTTACCAACTTCGTGAGCTAGTAAAATGCCACCAGTCATGGGACCAATAACAAGTTCTACATTTTGATCGCGGAAGCGTTCAGCTAAATCTTTACAAAGTGCTTCAGTATATTTAGGATGTTGCAATACGTTGAATTTTTCAACATACATTGGGCTGTGGAGACCAGATGTCAAAAGGAAGTGACCTTCTAAAATAGCTTGAGTGTCGATCAGTAATTGTTTTACTTCTTGTTCTGTCATCATTTGGATACTTTCTCCATTTCTTCAATAATTAAACGAACCGCTTCACGAGGTTTTTCGGCTTGTGTAATAGGGCGACCAATAACGAGGCGAGATGCTCCATCTTGTAATGCACTAGCTGGTGTAGCAACCCGTTTTTGGTCGTCTGTTGTTGCAAAGGAAGGACGAATACCAGGGGTGACGATGAGAAAGTCATCGCCACATGCTTCGCGAATCATTTTAGCTTCTAATGCGGAACATACAACACCATCCATACCACAGTCTTTAGCGAGTTTTGCAAGGCGAATGACTTGGTCGGAAATTGGTAGCTGACCACCGATAGCAGTCCAAGATTCATCGTCGAAACTGGTTAAAGCAGTGATGGCTAATAATTTTGGTCGCTCAACGCCTAGTTTCTCCCCACTCTCACGAGCTGCATCAACAGCAGCTTTCATCATGACAGGTCCACCTTGACCATGTAGAGTAATTAAACTAGCACCGAGACGTGTTAAAGAAGAAACGCCATGGGCTACGGTATTTGGAATGTCGTGCAATTTTAAATCAAGAAATACCTGTTTGTTTTGCTCCTGTAAAAAACGAATTGTTTTTGCTCCTTCGGCATAGAATAGCTCCATACCGACCTTGTAAAAGCTAACCGAATCACCGAGGGATAATACGATTTCTTTCACTGCATCCATTGTGGATACGTCAAGGGCAACGATTAATCTGTCATCTGCCATGTTGCAACCTCCATACTACATACATATCTAAATAATTTTCACATACTGAGGGCCTATCTGTCAATTAAAATTGGTGTAAATGAGGTGATTATTGGTCACCTTTGAACAGTAGATTATAGTCTATTTCATGCTATAATAAGTAGAGTAAATGAATATAATTCTTATATATAGATTTTGAAAGGAGTCCTATGTTAGATTTTGTTGCATTAGACTTTGAAACAGCTAATAAATTTAAAAACAGTGCGTGCTCCTTGGCGGTTATTACCGTAAAGGATGGACAAATTACTAAAAAGGCATATAGTCTCATTAAACCCCCGTTTATGAGTTTTGATGATGAATGTATTGAAATTCATGGTATCCAACCGAAGGATGTTCTTCATGAAAAGACCTTTGATCAGTTGTGGAATGCCATTTATGAAAATCATTTAAAAGGAAATATTATGGTGGCTCATAATGCGAAATTCGATATGAACGTATTGCGTGCTACCTTAGATTATTATAAAATCCCTTGGCCAGAAATAGATTATGCATGCACTGTTAAGCTTTCACGCGCTGTATGGCCTGATTTAGTTAATCATAAGTTGAATACAATGGCTGCATACATTGGAGTTGAGTTTAAGCATCACTATGCACTGGATGATGCGGAGACTTGTGCAAAGGTTGTATTAGAAGCTGCTAAGTTAAAAGGCGTTAATAGCTTACCAGATTTATTAAAGATTACAGGTGTACCGTTAGAACCATTCATTGATGATAAAAATCGCTCTGCTCAAGATGCATTACATAAAGAGCCAGAACCAGAGCAAATGTCGTTTTTTTAGTAAGGAGAGGTACTATGTTGGGTAAAGAATTATTAGCTTATGTAGATCATACATTATTGCGTCCTACAGCTACATGGGATGATATAAAAGAAGTCTGTGAGGCTGGTTTAAGGTATAAAACTGCATCTGTTTGTATTCCTCCAGACTTTGTAGCATCCGCCCATGAAGCATATCCAGAACTTAACATATGTACCGTTATCGGCTTTCCTTTAGGGTATGAAACAACAGAGGTAAAGGTAGCCGAAACGAAACAGGCTATTGAAGAGGGCGCTTCTGAAATTGATATGGTTATTAATCTTGGAGATGTAAAGCAAGGTGATTTTGAAGCGGTAACGAACGAAATTGCAGCACTTAAGGAGGCTTGTGGCGATAAGATTTTAAAGGTTATTATCGAAACTTGTTATCTTACAGATTCTGAAAAGGTAGCGCTTTGCAAATGTATTACAAATGGTGGTGCAGACTATATTAAAACATCTACTGGATTTGGTAGCGGCGGTGCAAGCCTTGAAGATATTAGACTCTTTAAAAAGCATATTGGTTCTAATGTACAGATTAAGGCCGCAGGTGGTATTCGCTCTATTACGGATATGAAAGCCTATATTGCAGAAGGTTGTAGCCGAATTGGAGCCAGTGCAGCTGTAGAGTTGCTAAAGAATCACTTGAACGAAGAAGTATAATAGAAAACCACCTAGGCTATGCTTAGGTGGTTTCTTAGAATGGCGGTGTAACTATGCGTATGTATGATATTATTCTGAAGAAAAGAGCGAACTTGCCGTTATCAGATAAGGAAATCTGCTTTGTCATAGATGGCTATGTAAAGGGGGAAATTCCTGATTATCAAGTGAGTGCGCTCTTGATGACCATAGTTTTTAATGGTATGAACGCTCGCGAACTAGGAACCTTGACCTTGGCTATGGCTCAATCAGGTAATATGGTAGATTTGTCCAATATTGATGGGATTACCGTAGATAAACATAGTACAGGTGGTGTAGGGGATAAGACAACACTTATTATTGCGCCTCTCGTAGCCGCTTGTGGCGGCAAGGTGGCTAAGATGTCTGGACGTGGACTTGGTCATACAGGTGGCACTATTGATAAGATGGAATCTATTCCAAATTTAAAGGTATCTTTAGAGCAAGATGCTTTTATCGATCAAGTTAATAAAATCGGTCTTGCTGTTATAGGTCAGTCGGAAGGGCTTGCACCTGCTGATAAAAAGCTATATGCTTTGCGCGATGTGACGGGAACTGTTGATAGCATCCCTCTTATTGCATCCTCTGTTATGAGCAAAAAACTGGCTTCTGGTGCGCAAGCAATTTTGTTAGATGTAAAGGTTGGTAGTGGCGCCTTTATGAAAAACATAGAGGATGCTCGTGAATTGGCTAAAGCAATGGTCGATATTGGAAAGGAAAATGGCCGTTCAGTTAAGGCTATTTTGACGGATATGGACCGACCGTTAGGACATGCTATTGGAAATGCTTTGGAGATTCGAGAGGTTATTAATACGTTGAAAAGTCATGGTCCAGAGGATTTAATGCATGAATGTATTATCATGGCAGCTCATATGCTCGTATTAAGCCGTATGTGTGATTATGAAACTGCTCTTAATCGTGTGCAACAAGCACTAGATTCTGGAGCAGCCCTAGAACGATTACGTTTAATGATTGAAGCCCAAGGTGGAGACAGCAGAGTTATCGATGATGACCGTGTCTTAACAATAGGTAAGTTTACCTATGATGTAACATCGCCTAAAGATGGTTATATTACCCATATGAATACAGAACGATGTGGCATTGCATCCGTTATGCTAGGGGCAGGTCGCACGGTTAAAGATGGTCCTATCGATTATAGTGCAGGTATTGTAATGCACAAAAAAACTGGGGACGCTGTTAGCATGGGTGAAAGGATAGCCACACTATATGCTTCTGATGAAAGCTTATTTACTAATGCGGCTCAGACCTATTTGGCGGCTATTACTATTGGTGATACTGCATCTAAAGTAATGGATACTATACTTGATATTGTAGAGTGAGGAGTGCAATATGAAAGAAACGTATATTCAAAAGCTCATCAATCGTGCTGTTGTGGCTCGCGATAAAACCTATAGTCCTTATTCACATTTTGGCGTGGGCGCAGCCCTTCTTTGCGAGGATGGGAGCATCTATGAGGGGTGTAATATAGAGAATGCTTCTTATGGATTAACTAATTGTGCGGAGCGAACTGCTATATTTAAGGCCGTATCAGAAGGGCAAACAAAATTTAAAGCCCTTGCTGTAGTTGCTGATACAGAAGGACCCTGTGCCCCATGTGGTGCTTGCCGTCAGGTGATTTCTGAATTTGGAATACCTCGTATTATAATGGCGAATTTAAGAGGGGACTATACAGTTGTTGATTTAGAAGGCCTATTACCTTTTAGATTTAGGGCCGATAACATGTAAAAAAGAGACCACCTATGTGTGGTCTCTTTTTAGTATACCTTAAAATGCAGGAATAATAGCACCTTGGTATTTTTCTTGGATGAATTTGATAATTTCAGGGCTATGAAGTGCAGCCATCAATTTTTTGATGCGAGGATCATTTTCATTACCTTTAAGTACAGTTACGACATTAACGTAAGGGGAATCGTTAGTTTCAATCGCCAATGCATCTTTGCCAGGGTTAAGATCTGCGTTTAATGCAAAGTTAGTGTTGATAGCTGCTAAGGCTACATCGTCAAGGGAACGAGGCACTTGTGCTGCTTCTAATTCTACGAATTGATATTCGTTAGGGTTCGCAGTAATATCTTGTACGGTAGATAAGATGTTTGTAGAGTCTTTTAATGTAATTAGACCTTGCTTTTGTAACAACAATAATGCACGACCACCGTTTGTAGGGTCATTAGGAATAGCGATTTTAGCGCCTTTTGGAAGATCTTTCAAATCTTTGATTTTACGGGAGTATAAACCCATTGGCTCAAGGTGAACACCACCAGCAGATACTAAGTCAAGTTTGTGAGCTTTTGCGAATTCCTCCATGTAAGGTACGTGTTGGAAGAAGTTGGCATCAATTTCTTTGTCCCCTAAAGCCAAGTTAGGTGTGTTGTAATCAGTGAATTCTGTGATTTTTAATTCGATACCATCTTTTGCTAAAATCGGTTTAACTTGTTCCAAAATTTCTGCGTGAGGTACTGCTGTTGCCCCAATTTTTAATACTTGTTTACCATCGCTAGCAGCTTGTTTGTTGTCGTTACCGCAGCCTGCGATTAATAAAGCGCCGCCAAGGATTACAGTAGCTGCTAATGCTAAAAATTTTCTCATTAGACACACTCCTTATACAATAATTACATATAAAATATTAAATCTATAGTACTAAATAATTTCCTATCTATCAAGAAGGAATTGTTATAGGTTCTCCATAACTAAAAACTATGGAGAACCTATAATATAAGTATGTTTATTTTTAAAACAATTTGCCCATAATAAGTCCAATCGCCCACATTAGTTGATAAATTATGGCTGTCCCAGCGGTAGTGCCCATAGCCTTATCTAATTGGAACTCATCTGTATTGGTAGATAATGTATGAATTGTTTTGAAAGCTAGTGGTGCCGCAAGGAATGCTAATAAGGCGAACCATGTCATATGGCCTATTATAATCCAAGCAATGATCCAAATAAAATTGAAAATATATGAGATACTCATTAAGCTGAGCGCTCTTTCACGACCAAGCACGATTGGCAACGTGTGACGTCCATGGCTTTCATCATTTCTAATATCTCGGATATTATTCGTCAACATGATGGAACCAACTAACAATGTAGATGGAATTGCAGGAATTAACAGAGCTAAGGATAATTCTCGTGTCCAAGCATAGCCTGTAATGAGTACGATGGCAAAACCCATAGCGATACCAGAGGAAATTTCTCCAAAAGGTGTTCGAGAAATTGGTTTTGGACCGCCAGAGTAAAGGAAACTAATTAGAATACATAAGAAGCCTATAGGGATGTAATACCAAGTTATAGTAGCAGATAAATAAAGACCAATGATAATGGGTACAAACATGAGTACTTTAATCATCGTTATAATGAGTTCTGGTGTTATAGCGCCACGCGTGATAGAACCAGCATTACCTATCTTTTGACCAGCATCGAGACCAGATTTAAAGTCTTTATATTCATTCCATAAATTTGCTACAATTTGGGCGGTTACAACAGCTAAAAATATAAGTATCGTATGAAATATAGCTAGTCCTGTGCCCTGAACGGCACCAAATGCATAATAACTAAAGGCGGCACCTAAAATAGTAGGCCCTAATGCGGCAGCTAATGTGCGAGGTCTAGTAAGGGGAATTAATTCTTGTATCATATCAAAAGCACACAGAGTGTGCACTCCTTTCCATTTCTCATACATATATCATCTTTACATGTCTATTTATGTATTGTATAGCAGAAAGATAAGCTTGTAAATTATACTATACAGCTATATATGTCGATATAGTATAATAATTTATATATGTAGTATAGATTATCTTTTAAACTCTTAATATATACTGCACAGATTATCTAACAACCTATACATAGTATATTGTTAAAAAGGCGAGGTGTCTTATGAGAACTCTCAATAAAAAGATGATGACATTGACTTGTGCTACCTGTTTAACTGTGGGGATGGGAGCAGTGGCATGTGCTAATACGGTTGATTTAGGTTATGGTATGTACGGCAGTACCTCCCCAACTGTGAAAGCTGTAGAAGTTATGCACATTTCTACTGATGCAAGATTGCGTAATCAAGAACAAGATAAATTTCTCAAAGTAGCAAATAAATCTGCTATTGATACTATTAATAATGTTGTGAAAGCACAGACTGGTGTAGCTGTTGAACCAGTGAAGGGGGATTTTCTTGATGGTTACTCCTTCTATCAATTGCAAGGTACTGATAAACAAGGTCATCATATAGGTAGTTTAATTGTTATTAACTATTCTAAAAATGCTATTGATCAAGTTATAGGTATGAATAAAACTATTTTAGAGAAGGGATCAGATGCGGAAAAGGCTGCATTAAAGCACTCCATCTCTAAACATGTGGAATCTTACTCTAAAGAAACGGCTCAACAACAATTACAAGGCTTAAAAAGCAACACGGTTGAAGGTGCTAAGTTATCAAAAGATTTGAAGACGATAAATGATAAAATACCTGCTCAAATTATGGGCGCTGTTGATAAAATGCTTGCTACAGATAAGAAAACATCTACAAAGGATAAACAAGAGTTCATTTCCTATGTAGAGTTTATGACGAAACAATTGCGTGTCGATGCAACTCATGTAGCGTATAAACCTGTTCAAACGCGCTATGGTACGGCTGTGACTGGTGATTTGCGAGGCGGTCTTAGCTATGATGGCTTTAGAAACACTTACTCCTTAATTGGATATGCTGTTCCTACAGATAAGGGTGTATCTTTACAGCTTTTAATGTCTGACGACTCTAGTCATGATTATTGGACTAATGAATTGAATCATATGTATCAAACACAATCTCTCAAGGGAGGTAAATAATATGAAATCTTTGAAAGTATTGGCTTGCACTGCATGCTTATTAGGAACTGTATCAAGTATTAGTTTTGCCAAGGATGTACAAACTATTGGGGGCTCTATGGTAGTACCTAATAATGTAAATATTGTTTCTGCGTCTAAAACAAATACTCGTGATTTTGTAGAGAAACAAATGCAACAGAATCCCTCAAAATCTACGATGACCAATATGATGGCTAAAGAATTTTTCCAAAATTTTGGTACTAATTTTGATGTATACCAATTACAAGGGGCAGATAAAACTGGTCAAAAAGATGCATTCGTAGTAGCTGTAGATGTTAAACAAATAGCGCAACAAGTGGCTAAAGAAAAGGCTAATGACCCAATGTTCATAGCCGCTATGGCTGCTCTTGAGAAAGGGCAAATTGATCCTGTAACAGAGCAACTTGTATTAGGGGCAATCAATAAACAGATTCCAACTAGTACAACGGTAGTTCCTTTAAATGGACCAATTAATGTATCTAGTCGTGATCCTAAAAAAGCAACGATTATGCCTAAGACACTTAGAACTCTAACCGTAGAAAATGCGGAACAAGTACATCCTGTGGCTGGCACAAAATATCAAACTTATGCAGCAAGCTCTCGCTTGTTATATTCAGATGGAACTGTACAAACTCCACTCTATGCAAATGCTGCATTTGTTTTGAAGCCAGGTAAACCGGTGTTGTACGTAGCTTTCACAAGCGATGTACAACGTGATTATTTTAAACCGATATTTGACAATGCATTTAAATCAATTAAATAATAGGTTATATACGTACTTTTATGTAATATGTGATATATTGAGGTAAGTCATATATATATATCTAGGCAACAACATAAGTTTCGCGTCTTAAACATAGTCATATTAATTTAAATTTATTTATAAAAGGAGAATTATCATGAAAACAATTTTCACAGACAAAGCACCAGCAGCAGTAGGTCCTTACTCTCAAGCTAAAGTAGTAGGCGGTTTATTATTCGCTTCTGGTCAAATTCCACTCAATCCTGCAACTGGTTCCATTGTTGAAGGTGGTATCGTAGAGCAAACTGAACAAGTATGCAAAAACATTGATGCTGTATTGGCTGAAGCAGGTTCAGACTTCTCCGAAGTTATTAAAACAACTTGTTTTCTAGCTGATATCGCTGACTTCAAAGCTTTCAACGAAGTGTATGCTAAATATTTCACTTCTAAACCAGCTCGTTCTTGCATAGCAGTAAAAGATCTTCCATTGGGTGCTTTGGTAGAAGTGGAATTTATTGCGGAAGTATAAGATGAATTATATTTCTTTGTTACAGTCAGAGATGCGTCCTGCCTTCGGTTGCACTGAGCCAATTGCATTGGCTTATGCGGCTGCGAAGGCAGTCTCTGTTTTAGATGAGTTTCCAAATCATATTCACGCACGATGCAGTGCGAATATTATTAAAAATGTTAAATCCGTAGTGATTCCAAACTCTGAGGGCCGCAAAGGACTTACGGCGGCCGCTACGCTTGGTGCTATTGTAGGTCACCCAGAGCGTGAATTAGAGGTGTTAGAATCCGCTACAGATGAAGATCGTAAATGGCTTGGCACACTTCTTGATGCCAACTTCTGTACTGTTTCCCTTGCCGAAGGCGTAGATAATCTATATATTGAAATTACCGCTGAAACAGATGAACATACGGCAGTAGTTCGTATTGAAAATGATCATACGAATGTAACTTATGTTTCTGTAGATGGCGAGATTATCTCTGAAACAATTAATGAAATAAAAAAAGCAGCTAAAACCGAATATGCTATGACTTTTGATAGCATTTACGAATTTTCCTTAACTGGTGATATTTCTGGTATCCTTCCTCAAATCAAACAACAGGTAGAATATAATTCTGCTATTTCTAAGGAAGGTCTGTCTAATGATTATGGTGCTAACATTGGTCAATTGTTATTATTGGACGATGAAAATCCATCTCTTGAAACGAAATGTAAGGCTCGTGCCGCGGCCGCATCTGATGCGCGTATGAGTGGCTGCCCATTGCCTGTAGTTATTTGCTCTGGCTCTGGTAACCAAGGCTTAACCGTATCTGTACCAATCATTACAACTGCTGAGGAACTTGGTAAAAGTGATGATGAACTTTATCGCGCTCTCGTCTTTGCGAACTTGTTAACACTTTATGTTAAATCTGGCATTGGTAAATTGTCTGCATACTGCGGTGTTGTATCTGCTGGTGTGGTAAGTGTAGCAGGCATTGCCTTCTTGAAAGGTGATAGTAAAGATATAATCGAGAACACTCTTGTAAATGGTCTTGCAAGTCTATCTGGTATCGTATGTGATGGTGCGAAACCATCCTGTGCAGGTAAAATTGCAATCTCTCTTGATGGCGCTTTTATGGGATATAAACAAGCTCGCCTTAACAAAAACTACCAAAAAGGCGATGGCCTTGTAGCATTCTCCGTTGACGAAACCATCCGCAGCATCGGTGCTGTGGCACAAGGTATGAAAGAAACGGACGTAGTTATATTGAATGAAATGCTAAAACACTAAACTGCATGTGATGTGTTTAGTTGAATATAAAAAGAACCCTTCACAAAGGGTTCTTTTTTTAGATTATGTAAAGTTGGATAACTCAAAGTCAGCAAGTAGTTTTAATTCACTTGCTGTTAATTTTTCGTGGTATTTTTGATGAACTTCACTTACAAATTCAGATATAGCATCTTGATGATTTTTTAAAAACCATATTACATGATTTTTTATATAATCCTCACGAATTTTATCATCATTTAAATCATTAGGAATACGCTTCATTCTTTCATCAATACTATCAAAACCAATAAATGGCTCTAATAATCTTTTTGTAGTCATTGATATATATTCTGGATTTATATCAATTCCAATCCCTTTACGTTTTGTTTGTTGACACACTCTTAATGCTGTACCACTACCTAAAAAAGGATCTAATACGGTATCATTAGGGTTAGATGAAGCTAGAATTATCCTTTCGTATAGTCCTTCTGGTTTTTGTGTAGGATGATTTTTTCTGTTTTTATTGCAATAGTGCATATGAGAAAATTCCCAGACATTACCCGGATTTGCCCCTCTCATATTATTTACTGAACGGTAATATTTTTGTGGAACACGGATATCATCTAAGTTAAAAATAAAATTTTTTGGGTGTTTGTTAAACATTAGTATATCATCATGTCTAGGGGAAAACCCTTTCTTTTTACCAATACCTTGTGTGTAATACCAGGTTATCCAAGAGTTAAAAGTCATATTTAACTCCTGTTCTAAAATAGTATAAATATATGATATATATTTCATTCCCATAAAAATATATATTGTACCATCATCGGTTAAAACACGTTTTGCTTCACTGAGCCAATCACGAGAAAATGTTAAATATTCTTCAAATTCAAGTTTATCTTGTGTGTTACCATAATCTTTATTTAAGTTATATGGTGGATCTGTGACAATTAACCTTATACTATTACTTGGCAATTTTTTTAATTCAGTTAATGCATCTCCGCATATAGTTGTTATTTTTTTATCCATTTATTTTTCAGCGCCTCTCTATAAAAATCATTTATAGTCCTTTTGGAACTGTTCAAATATTTTTTATCTAAAAGCAGACACATTTGCCAAGTTGTTCTATATTGATAATCAACATAATGAATGTCTTTGATCTGAATTTGGCCCGTACCAAGTGCAGGGTTATAGTTAATATCGTTATCACTAATATATTTTAAGTCATAAGCATTGTAACTAACAATCTCCATAATACCATCCATTAAACCAGTTCTATGGTTTCTCTCACAGTATACATGATGTTTTATGGATAGTATTATAAACATAAAATCTGGATTATTTACATAAGCACTTCTAATTCTTGAGAATGATGTTATATTAGGTCCTTTACCACTATTGGGTATATCGTTTGAAGTTGCCTTAACATCTACATTGCCAGTAAGGGTACTTGCTTCTTTTCTGAACTGTAGAACTATATCAGCTATACCTAGTCGTTCTTGGGCTTCTACATTGATAAGTTTATATTGATTGTTAATATTATCTCTAATTCCTGAGAAGACTTCACAGGCCCAAGCTTCAATCATAGGCCCAGCAATTTTATTAATGTTTTCAAGTGGCAAACCTAAGCGTAGATTTGTGTTAATTATAATTTTATTATCTCCACTAGTAGTGCGTTCATTTAGTAATGATTCAATTTGTTTTACAACATATTCAGAGTCTTTTTTATATGTTTCAGACTCCTTAGGAATTTTAAATTTCATTTTCTTATAACTTATAGTCATTTTGAATCTCCGTTAGATATTTGTATTTACAGATCGTAATGTTAACAGAATAAAGTATACCATAATTTTATTATTTAGAGGTTTAGTTTTTAGGATCTTTAAGTATCAATGAAGCCCCAAGACCCACTACTAGGAATGGTACAAGTGTCATCATAGCGGCAGGTAAAGTATAGGTATCCGCAAGGTTACCTACTACAGGTGCGATGATACCACCGATAGTTTGGCTCACGCCGAGGGTAATACCAGAGGCAAAGCCGATGCTTTTAGCGAGGTAGGTTTGACCTAGTACGATAACTGGGCTGTAGCTAATTGCTTTTGCGGCACCAATCATGAGTAGTAGTAGATAGGCTACAGGCATCATGATGACAGGGGAGAAGGTTGGCACTTCTGTTAATAGGAACATAGCTGGCAACCAAATTAATAGGGATAGTCTAATGATTTTGATAGGACCATATTTGTCGCCTAATAGACCGCCGATATATGTCATGAAGATGCCTATACTAAAGAATACGGTTAATGCAAAGCTACCTTGTTCTGGGCTAGTGCCGAGTTCACGAGTCCAGAAGATAGGAATAAATGCATTGATAACGCGGAAGTTTACCGATTGGCTTAGGATGATAACGAACAAGATACCAAAGTATTTCCAGTAATTTTTGAGTGGTTTGTCTACAAGTGTAGGGTTTTCTGTAGCTACCGCTTGGTCGATAGTGCGTGCATGAGCTACTATGCGAGGCATGAGGATGAATAAAATCGTTGATATGATAAGACCTACCACGGTGAAAGCCGCCAATCCATGCGGACCTACTGTATAGGCAATAGAGCCAGCAAAGAGTGGGCCGATGGCAAAACCAGAGCTACCGCCGATAGCAAAGGTGCCCATGGCTTTTCCTTTTTTGCCGCCACCGAGGCGGTTCATGATCTTTGCCCCTTCAGGGTGGAAGATAGAAGACCCCACACCGGCTAAGGTGGCACAAACAAGTAAGCTTTCATAGGAAGTGACAAAACCCATAACACCTGTGCTACAAGCAGAGAGTAAAACACCTAAGGCGATGAGTCGAGGCTGATTGATTTTGTCAGAAAGATATCCTAATAATGGTTGTAATAATGAAGATAATGCTGTATTGGATAAGATAAGAAAGCCCGCTTGTTCTAAGCTGAGTCCATAGGTATAGATGAACAGTGGCAAGAGGGCAGGCAATACACTTTGGCAAGAGTCGTTAATCATATGACTCACTGTAATGAGATAAGGGTAATATTTTTTCATAGTAGTGGTCCCTTCGCAAAAAAGCGCTAACCACGGTTAGCGCTTTATATATTTTATATGGCAGAGGAGGAGGGATTTGAACCCCCGCGCCGGTTGCCCGACCTACCGCATTTCGAGTGCGGACCCTTCAGCCTCTTGGGTACTCCTCCGTGTTTTACGGCGCTCCTTAAAAAAGTCTTTCATGATTTTGCTACATTCATCACCAAGGACACCAGATGCTAGTTCAGGCTCATGATTTAAACCAGGGTGAGAGAGTACATTGAAAAGAGATTCTACAGCGCCTCCTTTGTAATCACTTGCACCATATACAACACGGTCAATACGACTGTTGATAATGGCTCCAGCGCACATCGGACACGGCTCTATCGTAACATACAGGGTACAACCAGTCAACCGCCAGCGCTTGAGCACATCGCATGCTTCGCGGATGACGAGCACCTCTGCATGAGCCGTTGCATCGTGATCTAATTCGCGGCGATTATGGTTGCGTGAAATGATTGTATTGTTTTGAACTAAAATGGCGCCGATAGGAATTTCTCCTAAGTCATAGGCCTTGTGAGCTTCCTCTAGGGCAAACGCCATGAAATACTCGTCTCGAGTACGCTCATCCATATTTTTAATCTCTATAGGTGTAATGTCTTTTGTCATTCTCATACCTCTTAATGTATAATATCTTACATAAAGTCTATCATAGTGTACGCAGTTATGCGAATAGATTGTGTGAGGGTATTATGGATATTATTTGGTATATATTTGATATGATTGGCACTATTGCTTTTGCTATCTCCGGAGCACTTGTTGGGGTGGCGCGGAGAATGGATATATTTGGTATGGCTGTATTGGCACTGGCCACGGCAATCGGTGGTGGTATTGTACGGGATGTTCTCTTGGGGTATTTTCCACCGAACTCATTACGCAATATAGTATATGTAACAGTGGTTATTTCCGTAACAATTATCGTATTTATTATGTATAACAGCCGTTATCGCAAGCATGCTATGGGCCCTCGTAGTCGAGCAAGCTATTTATTGGCCGATGCAGTGGGGTTGGCATCTTTTACAGTAACTGGGGCATCTGCAGGATTTAAACTATATCCAGAGTTGCCAATTTTCATTGTTTTATTAGGAACTATTACTGCTGTTGGTGGCGGCATTATCCGAGATATGCTGGCTCAACGGATTCCGTCTGTTTTGAAAGAAGACGTGTACGCTCTGCCTAGTGTTATTGGGGGTATCGTTTATTACTTAATGGTTATTTCTAACTGGGTTGGGGAGGCTGTATATGGTGCTTTTACTGTTGTACTAGTTATCCGTCTACTAGCTATTAAATATAATTGGAGCTTACCCAAAGTGCGCTAAAGCTAAAGGCGCTGCATTTGAGAAATAACAAGTAAATGATATAATTATACCGTTAAGTATTTCATAAAAAGGTCAGAAAAAAAGAGTATTATATAAGAGTTAATTTTCGAGTCGAGAGTACTCGTGTACACAGAAGGAGATTTGCTTTATGACAAATAAATGGTTGAAAGTAGCATTAATGGTTACAGCCATTGCTACAGGTACATCCATCAATATTGATGCAGAAACCGTATTATATGTACCTCAAGATGATCGCCCTGTAAGCTTGCAATATACAGTTGACACAGCTCGTGAGGCGGGTATGACTGTGTTGACACCACCTCAACACTTGATTTCTGGTAAGACATACCAAGGTCAAGCTGATCAAATTATGGCTTGGGTAGAGCAAAATGCAGGTCGTGCTGATGTTATGGTATTAAGTACAGATACTCTTATTTATGGAGGTCTTGTAGATTCTCGTAAACATAATATTCCGCTTAGCACATTGCAAAATCGCTTGAAACGTATTGAAGGTTTAAAAGCGCGTAATAAAAATGTACGCATCTATGGTTTTGGTACGGTAATGCGTTCTCCGCGTGCGAGTGGTGGCGGTACTGAACCGGCTTATTATGCGGAATATGGTCCAACTATCTTCCAAATCGCTGCATTACAAGATAAATTGGATTCTGGCTCCTTAACACAAGAAGAAACTCAAAAAATGATGAGCCTACAAGCCTCTGTTCCTGTGGAATACTTGCAAGACTGGTTTGACCGCCGTCAAAAAAATATGAAAATCAACAAAGAGTTGATTGATGAAACTCGCAGTGGTGTATTCGACTACTTTGCATTAGGTCATGATGATACATCTCAATTATCTCAATCCGCACTAGAAGGTCGTTACCTCAACAAATATTCCAAGGATATTTCTGTTGAAAAATATGGTAGCTTCCCTGGTGCTGACCAACTCGGTCTCTTGTTGATGGCGCGTTCCCGTACCGATATGAGTACAGAAAAACCAACATTCTCCGTAATCTATCCACTCGGTGGTGGCGGTAAAACATTGCCAGGTTACGAAGACCAAACTATCGATAAAACAATTGCACAACACGTTGAGGCTGTAGGTGGCACGATGGTGACACAAGGCAAACCAACTGTATTATTGGCTGTTAATACACCTCTTACTACGAGCACAGGTGAATCTGAAAACTTCGAAAACTTCCCAATGATTTCCAACTCTACAAATGCTTTCGTAGATCGTATTCAACAAGCTGTTGATTCTGGTGTGACTGTAAGCGTTGCAGATATTGCTTTCAATAATGGTGCAGACAATACGTTAGTATCCGCTATGTATAAACGAGATCTGTTGTACAAAATCGGTGCGTATAATGGTTGGAATACAGCAAGTAACACAGTAGGTTACGCTATTGCTCAAGGAGTATTGCTTAAATCTATGAGCCCAGAAGGTCATCGTGATATGTTGACGCAACAATATTTGGATAATTGGGCATATCAAGCAAATATCCGTAAAGATATTTATCGTATGCAAGATTCTATCAGAACAGACAATGTTCGTTACTCTGGTGAATTAAATGAACGTCTTGAAAGTTACTTAGGTGAACGCATTCAAGATTTCGCTGAAAAATACCTTAAAATCAATCCTCGTACAGTAAAAGCTACATTCCCATGGGGGCGCCTATTTGAAACGGATATCACTGTTTATGATAAACCAGTGGTACCTCTTGAAAAAGAATTGCGCTTGAAAGGAGAAGCTGAAGCAAAAGCTAAGGCTGAAGCAGAAGCTAAGGCTAAGGCAGAAGCGGCAGCTAAAGCAAATGGTCAGGCTGTACCAGCACAACCTGCTCAACCTGAAAAAGCTGCAGAGCCTCAAAAAGCTGTACCTGAATTTCCTGTAGTTAAACAACCAGCTACAGAGTCTCAAGGCCCACGTGTCGTACCGACACCTGCCGCTGCACCTGGTCAATAATGAATAGGGAATGGCTATGAAAAAAGCATTTTTACCGGAAATTACTTATATGCGAGGTCTCTGTATGCTCGGTGTTATCGGCATTCACGTAGGATCTTACGCATTGCAAAATCCTTTTGTAAATTTAGAACTCATCAGCGTGTTAGAAATTCTCTCTCGCTTTGGAGTGCCTGCGTTTTTTTTCCTCTCTGCATTTGGTTTGTTTTATCATACCTCGGTAGAGGGGCCATTCTCATATAAGGAATTTATGCACCGCCGCATTCAGGTGGTGCTATTTCCATATATTACGTGGTCCATCTTTTACTTGCTCTATACGGGATTGACGGCGCACAACCTCGGCAATTTACGTCCGGGTCCATTGGCGATAAATCTACTCTTTGGTACCTCTATGTATCATTTGTATTTTATGGTTATTTTGCTATGGTTCTACGTGATGATGCCGTTATGGCGGGCAATGGTGAAAGTCATCCTCAAGCGACCTGTGTTCTGGATGGTGCTATTATTTGTTGTCCAAGTCGCTATTGATTATGTATCATCGTATATGCTTGGCCGTTGGGTAACGGAAAATCTAAGTAATCAGCCGATTCTTAAATATCTTTTCGATATGCGACTCAACTATTGGGTAATTCATTATGTGTGGATTTTCCTTTTAGGTGCTGTATGTGCTGAACGATATGAAACGGTCTGTGAATACATGTGGCGCTATCGTTATCTTTTAGGTGCTAGTGCGGTAGGATCTGTATTATTGATGCTTGGATCCTATTACTATGTCATGGACGTATGGAATTATACGGTGCTAGAAGCAATTTATACGGTACATCAAATGAGTCCGATGGGTGTTCTTTACACTGGTTTGGGAACGATGTTTAGTTTATTCCTATTCCAAACACTACCTATGAATGTGACTATGGAATCCATTTGGTCTGAGATAGGGGATAAGTCCTATGGTATTTATTTAACACATCCGTTCTGGCTGTTAATCATATCTGCTGTGATGGCTAAATACAATCTCTTGTACACGGTGGTCAATGTTCTCGTTATGTATGCCATGGCATTGGCATTATCCTATTTGACTACGGTAGGTTTCAATTACTTGCCTAAACCTATTCGTAAATTTGTATTGGGGCACTAGTGTAGGATGCAAACTATTGTTTTCTGAGAGTCTTAATTGGTATTAGTACTTTCGTATCGGCCATAGTACTAACTAGCTCTGTGGTGCTGATTTAGTATTAAAATAATATATGCAATACATCCGCTAGGATATAGTTTTTAACTATGGTATCCTAGCGGATTTTTGTATATCTAATTAATATCTTTCACAAAGTAAAGTGTGAAAATTTGAAAGTAATTGTGTTATAATAAGTCCATGATGATTACCACTTGATAGAGTAACGAAAAGAAAAAGAGGTGCTCCTATGCAAGAATTAACATATTTTAACGGTGAATTCGTTGAACCAGGTGCCAAAGTTATCAGTATTGATGACCGTGGCTATTTGTTTGGTGACTCTGTATATGAAGTTGTTCGCGTCGTAAAAGGCCGTTGCTTCGCTTTGTCTTACCACCAAGATCGTTTGTATCGCTCTATGCGTGAAATGGATATCCCTGTAAAAATGACCCCTGATGATTTGACAGAATTGCACGAAATTTTGATCGAGCAAAGTGAAATTAAAGAGGGCTATATTTATTTACAAATCTCTCGTGGTGTAGCACCACGTCACCATGCTTATGATCGCTCCAAATTAGAACCACAAATGCTTATGTCTATCCGTACCTTGGATTTAGATGAAGTCAATAAATTGGGTGAAGGTGTAAAAGCGATAGCTTTACCTGATGAACGTTGGAATCATGTAGATATTAAGACTACAAATTTGATCCCCAATATCTTGGCACAAACAAAAGCAGAAAAGAAATTTGCTTATACAGCAATCTTGTTCCGTGATGGCATTTGTACAGAAGGCGCCACATCTAATGTGTTTGCTGTTAAGGATGGTATCTTGTACACGCATCCAGCGGATAATCATATCTTAAAAGGTATTACGCGCCAAATGATCTTAACGCGTGTAGCACCATCTTTAGGTATTACCATTATTGAGAAAGAATTCGATTGTAATTTTGTAGATGATGCGGATGAATTATTCTTTACCGATACAATTGGTGGTGTCATCCCAATTACTAAGCTAGACAGAAATTTAGTATCTGGTGGTAAACCAGGTGCCATTACACTTCGTCTACGCGAAGCACTAGAAAAATTGATGGAAGAAGGGCTACCTTGATAGATAAGTTGCTTTCATCAAATGATACACATTTACCTTAAGAAAGGAAATTATTTTGATACAATTAGAACACATTAGTAAAGTCTATGAAGGTGCTACTCGTGTGGAAGCGTTGAAAGATATTAGCCTAAATGTGAAAGAAGGCGAAATCTTTGGCATTATTGGCCAATCCGGTGCCGGTAAATCCACCTTGATTCGTTGCATCAATATGCTCGAAGCACCTACATCTGGCTCTGTTATCGTAAATGGTACAGACTTAACCACACTTAGCAAATCCGCTTTGCGTAAAGCACGCAAAAATATTGGTATGATTTTCCAACATTTTAACCTCTTGTCCTCTCGCACAGTATATGACAATGTAGCATTTCCGTTGGAATTACAAGGAATGAGCAAGGCTGAAATCAAGGAGCGCATCGAGCCGATCCTTGATATCGTAGGTCTTACAGAGCGTATGAATAACTATCCATCTCAATTATCTGGTGGTCAAAAGCAACGTGTTGGTATAGCTCGTGCGTTGGCGTCTAATCCAAAGGTTCTCCTTTGTGACGAAGCTACATCTGCCCTTGATCCTCAGACAACAGATTCTATTTTGAAATTGTTGAAAGATATCAACGAAAAGATGGGGCTCACTATTGTGCTCATTACACATGAGATGCACGTTATCCGTGAAATCTGTGATCGCGTGGCAGTTATTGAAGGCGGTGTAATACTCGAAGAAGGTAGCACGGTTGAAGTATTCACACATCCTCGCGAAAATACGACAAAAGAGTTTATTAGCTCTGTAGTGAGTGATAACTTACCTCCAGAAGCATTGGAACATCTAGAGTTGCATGATCAATGGATTGCAGGAACCGCGCCATTAGTTCGCCTCAAATTTACAGGACAAGCAACAGATGAGCCTGTAGTAGCAGGTCTCGTAAGACGCTTTAATTTAGATGTAAGCATCCTTTTTGGCGGAATTGATTACATCCAAAATACGAGCGTTGGTCGCCTCATCGTTATCTTGAATGGTGACCCAGAAAATGCACAAGAAGGTTTGGACTACATCAAAACTTTACCAATTGAAAGCGAGGTGATCGGTTATGTCAGAGCAAATCATTAATCTACTCATAACTGGCACCCTTGATACATTGCAAATGACGATAATTTCTACGGTAATGGCAATGTTATTAGGTATTCCTCTTGGTGTCGTTTTGGTTGTTACTTCTAAAGGTCATATCTTGGAAAACGTAGCACTAAATAAAGTGTTAGGTGCAATTGTGAATGCCACTCGTTCCGTACCTTTCATCATCTTGATGGTTGCCATCATTCCATTTACTCGCATGGTGGTAGGTACATCCATCGGTACAACTGCAGCATGTGTGCCGTTGACAATTGCGGCGATTCCATTCTTGGCGCGCCTTGTAGAAACGTCCATTAAGGATATTAATTTTGGTGTTATCGAGGCGGCTCAATCTATGGGGGCAAGCCCATTACAAATCGTTTGGAAAGTATTATTACCAGAAGCATTGCCAACAATTATTGACAATGTGACGGTGCTTATTGTTAACCTCATCGGTTACTCTGCGATGGCAGGTGCTATTGGCGGTGGTGGCCTCGGGGATATTGCAATCCGATATGGTTACCAACGTTTCCAAGCTGATATTATGATCGCTACAATCATCATTTTGATTGTATTGGTACAAGTTGTACAAATGATTGGTGATGCTTGGTCTAAAGCGATGAATAAGAAGTAGGAGGATCCTATGAGCATCAATGAAAAATTGAGAAGTCAACAAAATGACGAATTGTTCACCGCCATTTTAACACTTGAAAATACAGAGGAATGCTATGCATTTTTTGAAGATATCTGTACGATTAACGAATTAAAAGCATTATCTCAACGCTTACAAGTAGCAAAAATGCTTCGTGCAGGGGACAGCTATGAGAAAATCGTAGAAGAAACAGGTGCGAGTACTGCTACGATTAGTCGTGTAAAGCGCTGTTTAGTATATGGCGCGGATGGTTATACATTGGCTCTCGATCGTCTAGGCGCAAAATAAAATAAACTAGCATGACAACGGTGGCCTTTGGCGACCGTTGATGTGCTATCTGTAGGAGGTTTATTATGGAGTGGCTCATTTCGGTAACAGGGTTACCATTTGATATCCTTATCCTCATTTTACTTGCCGTAGCTGGTGCGTTTGCTGGCTTTGTAGACTCCATTGTGGGCGGCGGTGGACTCATTTCTGTACCTGCTATGTTACTAACAAATCTTCCGCCTAGTATGGCTCTGGGCAGTAATAAATTATCTAGTATATTTGGTGCTGGTAGTGCATCTATTACGTTTTTGAGAAATCACATGGTTGATTTTTCCCTAGTGCGCAAATTATTGCCTTTTACCTTTGTGGGTTCTATGCTTGGTACATTGGCGGTTGTTTCTTTACCTCCACTGTATGTAAAGCCTATTATCATCATATTGCTTGTTTGTGTAACACTTTTTGTGGTGTTCAAAAAAGACTGGGGTGAAATCAATCGTACATCTCAGGTAGCAGGGAAAGCGCTATATATTTGCATGGCTTTTGCTCTTGGCATCGGTATATATGATGGCTTTATAGGCCCTGGTACAGGTACATTTTTGATTATGGGCTTTATCTTTACTGGTTTTGATTTCCTGCATGCTTCTGCTAATGCAAAAGTATTGAATTTTACTAGTAATTTGGCGTCTTTATTGGTATTTTTATATTTAGGGCATGTCAATATTATGTATGGTCTGGCTGCAGGAGTGGGTCAAATTATTGGCGCTTATGTAGGATCGCACCTCGCCATTGCAAAAGGCTCATCTTTGGTGCGAGTTGTATTCTTGTCGGTAACGACAGTTATGTTGTTGAAATTAGTCTATGACTATGTTTCAACTTTATAGGAGGGCAAGGTATGCCTCATAAAAGTGATGTACAAGTGGCATTGATCAGTGGTGGTACATCGGGTATTGGATTTGCTACGGCAAAGCTTTTACTTAAAGAAGGTTGGTGTGTAGTCATCAATGGTCGAAATGAAAAAGTTGGTCAAAAGGCTAAAACTAAGCTACGTCGTTATTCATCTAAGGTACAATATATTCAAGGTGATGTATCTAAAATTGAGGATTGTCAGCGAATTGTAAAAGAAACAGTAGATTTGTTTGGTGGGGTGTCTGCTCTTGTAACAGCTGCAGGCTACTATGAAGAAGAGTTGCTAGCTGATGTTACAGAGGCAGCTTTTGATGAAATGTTTGGGACTAATGTAAAAGGTACTGTATTCTTATGTCAAGCGGCGCTTCCCTATTTACGATCATCAAAGGGCAGTATTGTAACAATTGCTAGTGATGCAGGTTTACAAGGTAATGTAGCGTGTTCTGTATATGGTGCATCAAAGGGGGCTGTAGTGAGCTTTACAAAATCTCTATCCCTTGAAATGGCACCTCACAGTGTTCGTGTAAACTGTGTGTGTCCTGGTGATGTAGATACATCATTAGTGGACAAACAGATTGCTAATGCCAATCAAGATGCGGCAGCTGCAAAGGCTGAAATGGGCCAACATTACCCACTAGGTCGCATTGCTAAGCCCCATGAAATTGGCGAAGTAATTGTATTTTTGTTGAGTAATAAGGCTTCTTTTGTGACAGGTGCAGCATGGACAATCGATGGTGGACTTACAAGTTGGTAATATAGAAAATATTAGAAGCTGTTAAATATAGATAATTAGAAAAATTCATTTCACTTCTATCAATAGAATGGTATAATAATACTAATAATAAGACCTATAGTTGGTTCACAACAAAGGAGAATACTTATGGCAGAATATAATGGCGTAACACTTGAGCCGCTTATGGATGGATCTCAAGATCGTGACTATCAAGTTGAACAATTTATTTTCTGGGGGGCGGGTCGTGCGGCAGCATTGGCATTATCCTCTAAATTCAGCAGTGTCGCTTTGTGCGCCAATGCTACGTACATGGTAACTCGCATTGCTCATCTTTATGACGTAGAATTGCAAGCTGGTGCTGTAGTTGGTTTAGTAGGTGGTCTTAGCACAGCTGTAGGTACAGCTGCAGTATCCCTTCTAATTCCAATTAAAGCTGTTCGCGTTCCTGTAGCTATCGGTTTAACTTATGCTATTGGTAAAATTGCAAATATTTGGATTCAAGATGGTATGCCTTCTGATATCGAACGTTACAAACCGATGGTTGCTGAATTCCTTGAAAATGGTAAAGCTATTGCTTCTGAAATCGTTCGTGATGCAAGTGCTAGTATTCCTTTCACTCAAGGTCAACGTGACGTATGGGCTGGGATTGCTAACGAAACAGGTCTTGCTAAAGAATCTTTAAAGCAAGTTTACGAAGAAAAAGTAACACCTGCCATCAATAAATGGAATAATGAAACAAAATACCAAATTCATGATAACGCAGCAGAAGTTGTAGCAAAGGTTTCTGATGCAGCGAAAGAAAAACTTGATTCTGCTAAAGAAGGTATTGAAGTAGCTAAAGAATTCGCAAAAGGTGGTGTAGAAGTGGCAAAAGCTTCTGCACAGGTAGCAGTAGAAACTGCAAAAACTAAAGCTTCTGATGCAGTAGAGACAGCAAAAGATGTTGCTACAAACACTGTTAACACAGCGAAAGATAAAATTGGCGGTTTGCGTAAATAAACGCTGAAGGATTATTATTACTATGAATCCATTTAAGATTATTAAATATGGTAAGTATTTTAGCGAATCAAGATTTTTAGGCTTTCTTGGTCGATATGGTAAGAAACTTGCCTTTGTACAACAAGCAGTAACCTTGTTCCTTTGTTTTCGCGACAAGGACACTCCCAAATATGTAAAAGCGGTCATTGCAGGTGCCTTAGGATATTTGGTATTACCTATTGATATTGTACCGGATACGATTGCCGTATTAGGTTGGGTAGATGATGTGGCAGTACTCGGATTAGCCTTTAAGATTGCGAATCGTTATATCAAAACGAGTCATCAAGAAGAGGCAAAAAAATTCTTTCCATTTGGTAGCAGTCGCTAACTTTTACCATTTTAGGCAGTTTGATCCACAGTGATTGAACTGCCTTTATTTATTTGACACACTAAAGTAATAGATATAGAATAAAAATTGTATACTATTTAAAAAGGACAAAATTTATGCATATTGCTTCAGTAAAAGTACGATTTTATGAAACTGATATGATGGGGATTGCTCACCATAGTAATCATTTTAGATGGTTTGAAATGGCGCGCATTGAATTCCTTCGTAAGATCGGTGTCACTTTGTGGGATATGATGAATGAGGATATTGTATTTCCCATCATGAATGTATCTTGCAATTATAAAGAACCTGCGAATTTCGATGATGAACTTCACATTGAAACATATTTGGTTAAGATGACGAGGGCTCAAATGGTGTTTCGCTATCGCATGCGCCGTGCTAGTGATGGTGCAATACTTGCCACGGGGGAAACTAAGAATGCCTTTATGTCAAAATTAACAGGAAAAATTGTGCGATTAGACGATACTTTTTACCTGCCTATGTTAGCAGCTGTTGAGGAGATGCCGCATGAGTAATGTACAACAATTGCCTATCGGTGTATTTGACTCCGGTGTAGGCGGACTATCTGTGTTAAAGGTATTACAAGAACAATTTCCTAACGAAGATTTTATCTATATCGGTGATAATGCGAATAATCCTGTAGGTAATCGCAGTGATGATGAAATCACTTATTTAGCGTGCCGTATTGCGGAGACGCTAGAAAAGCAGCCTGTTAAGTTGATGGTGATTGCTTGTAACACCTTCACTGTTGTGGCTCTTGATGCGGTACGTGAACTTGTATCTGTGCCAGTTATTGGTGTATCACAAGGTGTAAAAACAGCTATTAATAAAAGTAAAAGCAAGACTATCGGTATTATGGCGACCGTGGCCACTGTAAATAGTCATATTCATAAGCATGTGGCTTTAGAAGTTGATCACGAGGTTTTTGTTTGGGAACAACCTTGTCCAGAGTTGGCGGGGCTTATTGAACAAGGTCATTTAGATGATTACTTTGTTCGTGAAGTATGCAAGGATTATTTAGAACCTTTATTATCTCGAGAAATTGAGGTTGTTGTTTTGGGCTGTACTCATTTTCCATTTGTACAACCTTTACTAGAGGAACTAACATCGTGTCGCATTCAGTTCATTGATCCTGCTTTTGAAACAAGTGAATTGGTTCGTCACAAACTAGAGAGTAAAAATCTTTTCAATCCTCAAGATACTGTAGGCACCGTGACATTGTATTTTACAAAGGATGTCGAACTTGGTGATACGTTGAGTGCATCCTTCCTTGATACAAGCCGTCGTACCATTGAACATATTACATTATAAAGGAGATACCCTATGTGGTTTTATAACATCCTCAGTGCAGTAATAGCTATTATTGTGGCTGTTGCAGCTCTGTACTTATTATTCCGTTTGTTTGTGTTGAAACAAGGTAATGAAAATATTGTCTTATTAGCGAAACGGGCAACGAACTTCCAAGTATCTGATCGTAATTTTGAGTCCATTACCTTGTTTTGCGACATACCATTTGTCAATAAAGGTCGTCAATTGGGTACTATTATGGACTTATTCCCACGTCCATTATTGCCAGAAGAACATTTTGATGCAGTTAAAGTAAATGCTTGGGCTATGGATATTAATCGTCCACGTCAAGATGGATATTTTGAAGCTATAATTATCAAACCACGCAAAGGTGGCACAATTCGTGTATATGTTACATTAACAGGTAAAACTGGTAATATTCGAGAAGATATTAAGGGATTCCCTTATATGGACATCGATATTTACTACCAAATCGTAGGCCGGACAGACTATCATATCGATAAACAGCGTATTCGTTTGACTGCTGAAGAAGTTCAAGCAGCAATGGTTCAATAAGGAGGCATAACAATGGCAGAATTAGAGTTAGTATGTGTGCCAACACGTATTCTTACAGATAATGATGACATCGTTGATGCTATCGTTGAATTTGGCGGACATAATATTGGACCTGAAGATATCGTATGCGTTGCTGAATCTGTAGTAGCTATTACGCAAGGTCGTTTTACACGTCCTGAAGAGCTAAATGTGTGCTGGCAAGCTCGTTTAATTAATCGTTTTATCCATCCAGATGGCTCCATGGCATCTATTTATGGTATGCAATCGGCTATGAATTTGGATGGTAAATGGAAGGTATTAGGTGCTTTTATTTTAGGCGCTATTGCTAAAATTTTCCGTAAACCTGGTGTATTCTATGCAATTGCTCGTGCTGCATCCTTAACAGATGATGTAACAGGGACTATGCCTCCATTTGATAAGCACATTGTATTTGGTCCAAAAGATCCAGACAAAGTGGCTGAGAAAATTGTATCTCGCACAGGTTGTTATGGTGCCGTTGTAGCTGACGTTAATGATTTAAAACGTTCTGCTATTCTAGGCACAAGTCGCGGCATTGATGCTAAAAAAATTGCACAATTGTTGATTGATAATCCATTTGGTAATGATAGCCAAATGACTCCGATTGTTATCATCAAAAATTACGCATCTGTATCTGGTAAATAACAGAAGGCTGTACTCATCACATAGAGATGGGTACAGCTTTTTTATATAATGAGCCTGAATATGGACTATACGCAGGTTTGAATAGGGATTGCATATTAGATCAGAGAATATATGCTAGCTTAAATGGAGTTTTCTTTACTCCGTTTTGAGTTTGTATGGATTCTTTATTAATGCTAAAAGGAGGTTATATGTTACTAGGGTTAGACGTAGGAGGAACTTTTACCGATGCTGTTATCATTGATGGATATCGTGTAGTGGCAACTGCCAAAAGGCGGACTACAAAGGATAATCTAATGAATGGTATAGGTGAGGCCTTAGATGCGGTTTTGGAGGGCTATGATACATCAAATATTGAACAAGTAACCTTATCTACTACTGTGGTGACGAATACCATCGTAGAAGAGAAGGAGCAAGTAGTAGATCTCTATGTGATTACAGGTCCAGGACGTAATGTAGATGATATATTCCCCGTGGAACCTATATATCTTCAAGGTTATACAGATCATAGAGGTATCGTTGTAGAGCGTACACCTGCTGATGCTGTACGTGGTATAGCCAACATGGTTCAAGCACATAGTGGTACCGATTTGGCTGCTGTGTCCGCTAAATTTGGGGTGCGGAATCCTCACGAAGAACTATCTATTACAGAGGAATTGAAAAATACGTATCATACAATTTCTAATGGCAGTTTATTAAGTGGTTCTTTAAATTTTCCTCGACGTACTATTAGCGCTTATTTTAATAGCGCTGTGATACCAGTATTTACAGTGTTCAAGAAAAATGTCGAAGAGGCTCTTAAAGTACGTAATATCATTGCACCGCTTCACATTTTAAAGGCCGATGGTGGTTCTCTACCTATGGAGCATATGGTGAGCCGACCTGTAGAAACGGTTTTTACGGGACCTGCTGCAACAGTTCTTGGACTATCGGCTCTTGGTGTTATAGGTAATAAGCATACAGTGGCTCTAGATATTGGGGGTACCACAACAGATATCTCTCTTTGGAAATATGGTAAACCGTTGATGACAAAAAGTGGCGTGTCCATACGTGAATATCCAAGTGCGGTGAGATCCTTTGCCGTTACTTCCGTCGGTATTGGTGGGGAATCTGTAGTTCGCCTTAAAAATGGTAATCTTACCGTAGGTCCTGAACGAGTGGGACCATCGGTGGCTTTAGGTGGCAATAAACCTACCTTGGGGGATGCTCTCATCGTATTAGGACACGCAAGTTATGGTGATGCTGACCTTGCTACACAATCCTTACAACAATTAGCCCGTGTGTTACAGGCTAATTGGAAACACGGCGAATGTGAAGATACATTCGGGAACCATAATTCTGAAAAGCAATGTACTCATAATATGTCGGCTTTAGATGTAGCACAACTTATTGTTGAAAAGGCATTAGAAATAATTCAACATGGCATCGATGAGGTGGTACAGGCAGAAAATAAACGACCTATTTATGTGGTAGCAGATATTGTAAATCCCGATGTATTTGTGCCTGAACATATCGTTGTGGTAGGGGGCACAGCGCCAAGTTTAGGTCCGAGTATCGGGGAGTATCTAGAGTTACCTGTTACGATTCCTGAGAATGCTTCTGTAGCAAATGCTATAGGCGCTGCACTAGCTTTATCTACCATCGAACTCACTGTTCATGTAGACACAAAACGTCGGTTGTTAGTCATTCCTGAATTAGGTATTAAACAACAAAACTGTACTTTGAAACGAGCGGAACAAGTTGTGGAACGAGCAAAAGAAACTCTTAGTGAAGAGGCGATACGTTTAGGTTTAGATACGGCGCAAGAGATAGAGGTCATTAGCATTGAGGATTTCCCTGTAGTAGAGGGCTGGCAATCTATGGAGCGTTTAATTACTGTGAAAGTACAACTGGCGGCGGGGGTGAAACACTATGTGGAATAAAGGACTATCCTATCGAGAGCGTCATGGTATTTTAAATATGGATACTAAACAGAATGAGGCTACGAGCTCTACTATTGATAAAGCTAAATATAATAACAGTTTAGGTCTAGTATTCTTCCCTGCGTTTGACTGGAAAATTTCTGAAACACATCCTGAACGACAAGAGCGTTTACTTTATACGCGTGATCAAATCGTAGAGGAAGGTCTGTTAGATATACCGAATATTAGAGAATATAATCCCATAGTAGCTGATTGGGATACAATAGAGCGGGTTCACGTTGGCGCTCCAGATTTAGAGTCTTGGGTGACTGAAGCTCATCGGGTATCTGCTGGAGGTGCTATTGCGGCAGCTGATGCAGTCATGCGCGGTGAAGTAGACCGTGCTTTTGCGTTAGTAAGACCACCAGGTCACCACGCAATGGCTATGGTTCATGGTATTCGTGGCTTCTGTACGATTAATATTGAAGCCGTTATGATTCAACACATGCGCCAAACCTATGGACTCAAACGCGTTGCCGTAGTAGATACTGATGTACATCACGGTGATGGCACTCAAGATGTGTTTTACCACGATCCAGATACCTTATATATTAGCTTTCACCAAGATGGACGAACCCTCTATCCAGGAACAGGTTTTATGGATGAATTTGGAGGTCCTCAGGCTATCGGTGGTAATATAGATATTCCGCTGCCTCCGGGCACAGGTGACGAAGGCTTGATGAAGGTCATGCGTGAGCTGGTATTGCCTATTCTTGAAGAGTTTAATCCAGATATCGTCATTAACTCGGCAGGACAAGATAATCACTTTAGTGATCCGTTGGCTAATATGCAGGTAACTGCGAAGGGCTATGCGGAATTAGTCGATTTGTTACAAGCAGATATAGCTGTACTTGAAGGAGGCTATTCCGTACAAGAAGCGTTGCCATATGTAAATACGGGTATCATTTTATCCATGGCAGGCCTCGATTACAGCAAAGTCGTAGAACCTGCCTTTGATCCTGTTAAATACAAACAGAGTCAAAATGTAACTAGTTACATAGATGATTTAATCGTTAAGTGGAAAATACAATGGGCTAACCGTCATAAGATGGCCGAAGACGAGCGCGTAGGTGCAGGGGATGTTTGGTCTAATCATTATAACGTGTACTACGATGAAACAGGCGTACAAGAGGAGCGCCTTGAAAAGGTGCGCATGTATAAAAACAAGGTAGGCTGGCATAGCGTGCTCTCGCGAGGACAATACGGACCGTATGGGCCGCAAAGTGTATATGCTATGTTTATACCTTGGCAAGCAGATGAAGGGACGCGTCAAGATGCTATTGTAGAAGCAAAACGAGCCAAAGTAGAAGGGGGAGCAAGCCGTTACGTTGTGGTAGATCCACTTGGTGACGGACAATATGAACTATAATGTTAATCTCCGTAAATGATAACGCCAGTTATCATCTTAGAATCGCAAAGTACAATATGATTTGTAATGCTGAAAAATAGAAAAATTATGATATAATATAAGAAATAACGCCCCTTTGTGTAAGGGGCGTTCTAATATTTAGTTTTAGAATGGTGAGGTTCCTATGCGCAGCGATAATAGAACAGCGGGTCAATTGCGACCTATTAAAATAACACGGAATTTTACAGAGTATGCAGAAGGATCTGTACTTATTGAGTGTGGTAAGACCAAGGTTATCTGTACGGCTACTGTTGAGGATTCTGTGCCACGCTGGTTAAAAGGTTCGGGGCAAGGATGGGTAACTGCGGAATACTCATTATTGCCACGTTCTACGCAAACTCGCGTGAGCCGTGAGGCTGCAAAGGGAAAACAAACAGGACGGACTGTAGAAATTCAACGTCTTATCGGTCGTGCATTGCGTGCTGTTGTAGACCTTGAAGCACTCGGCGAACGCTCTATTACTATCGACTGCGACGTTATCCAAGCGGATGGCGGTACGCGTACAGCATCTATTACGGGTGCCTTTGTAGCCCTCGTTGATGCGGTGGACTTCACCTTTGGCGGAGCAGGCAAATTTCCAATTACTGACTTCTGTGCCGCTATTTCGGTAGGTATTGGTCCTGAAGGTCCTATTACGGACCTTTGTTATGAAGAGGACAGTGCAGCCATCGTAGATATGAATGTAGTCCGTACCGGTTCTGGCAATATGGTTGAAGTGCAAGGTACAGGTGAACACGGTACCTTTAACCGTGATGAGCTCAACACTTTACTTGATCTAGCAGAAGCTGCTACTGATGAGCTAATGGCAAAACAACGCGAAGCATTAGGTAGTACAGCAGATAAAGTTGGTAAGGTATATCCAACAGCTCCGGAGGTGTAAGATGGAACAAATTGTACTTGCTACAGGCAATAAAGGAAAAATTCGTGAGTTCTCCGAGGCTTTCTCCCATTTATCTATCGATTGTGTACCTGTAAAAGCTGTGATTTCCATTGAGGAGCCTGAGGAAACTGGTACAACCTTTATGGAAAATGCTTTGTTGAAGGCTCGCTACTATGCAAAGGCTACGAATCGCCCATGTCTTGCTGATGACTCTGGCATTACGGTTGATGCCCTCAATGGTGCACCAGGTGTATATTCTGCGCGTTATGCAGGTCGCCATGGTGATGACAATGCAAACAACGAGAAGTTAATTCGTGAACTACAAGGGAAAAGTAACCGTACAGGCCATTATGTATGCGCTTTAGCACTTGTATATCCTGATGGTCGAGAAGTGACGGCTGAAGGTTATTGCGATGGACTCGTTCAAGATGAGCCAAAAGGGGAAAATGGCTTTGGCTATGATCCGTACTTCTATGTGCCTGAGTTTAAAAAGACGATGGCAGAGCTTAGTATAGAAGAGAAGGAAACGATTAGTCATCGTGGCCGTGCACTACGTGAATTGATTAACAAGCTTTGATATTTTTGAACTATATGTTATAGTTCATATAAATATATAATATAGTGGCATTAGAGATTAAATACAATGAAACGAATTGGCATTTTAAGTGATACTCACGGGTATCTAGAGGATATCGACCTCGTATTGGAGGCTACTGCCGATCAAGATATCGATATGTGGCTTCATGCTGGTGATTTTGGCGATGATGCACGCTATATGCAGGAACATACGGATATTCCTGTGTATGCGGTGCGTGGCAATAACGATCGTGTGCAACCGCTTGAACCACGAGAGCAATTGATTCCTCTTGAAGATACCTATATTTACATGACTCATGGTCATGAGGTATCATATTATAATCGAATACAAAAACTGATTGAGTTAGGAACTGACATGGGTGCGCGACTCATCGTGTCCGGTCATAGCCATCATCATGGTGAGGTTCGTGCCCGTGATGCGGTATTTGTAAATCCTGGCAGTATTTCTTTGGCTCGTGATCGCTCCGGTGGTACCTTTGCCATCGTTACCTACGATAATGGACAGTTTGATGTAGAGTTTGTGTATAAACAAGATATTGTTTAGTTATATGGTGAAAGCTTCGTTTGCGAAACTTTCAAAAGAAATAGTAAGTCTATGCATGGAAAGGGTTATGACATATCATGGATACACCAGTTAAAGCAAAGCCTAAAATGAAGTTATATGGTTTTAACAATCTCACCAAGACATTGAGTTTTAATATTTATGATATTTGTTATACTCGTACGGAAGAAGAGAAGAAACAATACATTCAGTACATTGATGAAGTATACAATGCGGATCGTTTAACAGCTATTTTGACGGAAGTTAGCCATATTATCGGCGCTAACATCCTTAATGTAGCGAAACAAGATTATGATCCTCAAGGTGCGTCTGTTACGATTTTGATTTCTGAAGAAGAAATTGAAAAAGAAGATGTAGTTATGCATCTAGATAAATCGCATCTTACTGTACATACGTACCCTGAAAGCCATCCTCATAAAGGGATTAGCACATTCCGTGCCGATATTGAAGTATCTACCTGCGGTCAAATTTCTCCGCTAAATGCACTTAATTACTTAATTCAAAGTTTTGACTCTGATATTCTTACCTTGGATTATCATGTACGTGGATTTACTCGTGACGTATCTGGTAAGAAGATTTATATCGATCATCGTATCAATTCCATTCAAAATTACATTAGTGCAAAAACTCGCAACATGTACAACATGATTGATGTAAATGTATATCAAGAAAATATTTTCCATACAAAGATGATGTTAAAAGAATTTGATTTAGATAATTATCTCTTTGGCATCACTGAGTCTGAGTTGAGCGATCGTGAAATCAAGCAAATTAAACATCAATTAAAACAAGAAATGATGGAAATCTTCTATGGACGCAATTTGCCATCTGTAAAAGCTTAAAGACCGCTTTTATAACATTGGTGTGACAGCTTTTACCATATAATACGAAGATAGATTTGAAGTAGATAAGCCTTATATGGTTTATCTACTTTTTTATAATTTACTTTATTACTATTAGCGCTTAATCTTTATTACTACTGGAGCTTAATGATAGTAGTTTTTAAAAATTTCGAAAAACTATATCGAAAAAACTTGAATTATGATTTAGCATTTTGTATAATACAATTAGTTAAAGGTATAAATTACCGACTCTAAAGAGTCCGAGTGTATCCACAAAGGAGAATTATTATGGACGTACGTGAATTAGCTGTACAAAAAAAACGTGAATTAAAAGGTTTTCTTACTGTAGGAACTAAATATGAATTAAAAGACGCTCATGATTTATCTGTAGCTTACACACCAGGTGTAGCAGAGCCATGCTTGCGTATTAAAGATAATGAAGCAGAATCCTTCGAATTAACTTGTCGCTCCAACATGGTTGCCGTAGTATCCGACGGTACTCGTGTACTTGGTCTTGGCGATATCGGTGCTGCTGCGGCATTGCCTGTAATGGAAGGTAAATCCTTATTGTTCAAAAAATTCGGTGATGTAGACTGCATTCCATTGGTTGTAGATACAAAAGATGCTGATACATTGATCAATACAGTAAAATTATTGCAAAAAAACTTTGCTGGTATTAATTTAGAAGATATTTCCTCTCCTAAATGCTATGAAGTTGAAAATCGTTTGAAAGCAGAGTTAGAAATCCCTGTATTCCACGATGACCAACACGGTACTGCTATTGCATGCTTAGCTGGTGTAAAAGGTGCTCTTCGTTTAGTTAAAAAAGATTTAGCTACTGCTAAAATCGTTGTAAACGGTGCTGGTGCTGCTGGTGCAAACATTGCTCGCTTATTGTACCTTGCAGGTGCTCGTGATATCACATTGTTGGTATCCTCTGGCGTATTGCACAAAGACTACAAACGACTTGACTCTTTGCAAGCTGAATTGATTGATTTGCTTAAACTTGAAGAAAAACATGGCAACTTGGCTGAAAATGCTAAAGGCGCCGACATTCTTCTTGGTGTATCTGCAGCAGGTGCTTTTACAAAAGAAATTTTGGAAAACTTGGCTGACGATGCAATCGTATTTGCAATGGCTAACCCTAACCCAGAAGCTACATATGCTGATATGAAAGCTGCTGGTATCCGCGTTGCTGGTACAGGTCGTTCCGACGCTCCTAACCAAATCAACAACGTAGCAGTATTCCCTGGCGTATTCCGCGGCGCTATCGACGTTCGTGCGGCTCAAATCACTGACGAAATGAAATTAGCTGCTGCTGACGCTTTGGCTCACTTGATTCCTGATAGCGAATTGAACGAAGAAAACGTAATGCCATCCGTATTCGATCCTCGTGTAGCTCCAGCTGTTGCTAAAGCAGTTGCTGAAGTTGCTGTAAAACAAGGTATCGCAAAAAATCCTCAAGTAGTAGAAGATGGTAGCTACGAAGGTTAAGCTATTTGCTTTACTAGCATTTTAAAATCTTATATAACTATAGAACAATACAACATGCACCTCGATAGGGGTGCATGTTTTTATATGCTCGATTAAGCATATGATTGGCTTTATACTATTAGGGCGAATAATTTATAGATTAAAATGATATAGAGGCGTAGGTGTATAGGATAATAGAAGTAAGGATAGATATATACTAAAGAATGTATTAATGTATAAGTAAAAAAATTAATGAAGTTGTAAAAAAGTACTTGTCACTAGTTTCTATCAATGATATAATAATTTTCGTTACAGAGCGATACTCGAGAGAGTAAGAACTCAGCAAGAGTAGTGGTTGACATCAACTACCGGGTTTGCTATAATAGCAAAGTAATTAATGACGGGGCATAGCGCAGTTTGGTAGCGCACCTGGCTTGGGACCAGGGGGTCGCAGGTTCGAATCCTGCTGCTCCGACCATTTTTTATTTGCGGGTGTAGCTCAATGGTAGAGCCCCAGCCTTCCAAGCTGGTCGCGAGGGTTCGATTCCCTTCACCCGCTCCATTTTTTTTTGCCTTTTTTAGGGTATACTAAGATAGGGTGTAGTTGACGATACATAGTACATAATTTATACTATAATAGATAATTCCATATATAGGTAATCCACATGGTTCAGTAGCTCAGTTGGATAGAGCAACGGCCTTCTAAGCCGTGGGTCGGGGGTTCGAATCCCTCCTGGATCACCAAAGAAATTAAGCGGATAGTTCGTAATGAGCTATCCGCTTTTTTATAAACTTTAGTAGTTTTATTAGTAATTATTTAATATTGAATATAATATAGCTATTTTAAATTTGATTTTGAAATGGTGCATAGAATGAAACTTATTGTCTGTAGACATAAAGAGTGCATTTTTAGAAAATAATCTTAGGAGGTAGAAATAATGTTATTAAGAGATATTTTTAGGGCTAATCTGAAATATTATCGATTAAAAGCAGATATTTCTCAAGAAGCATTGGCAGCTAAAGCGGGATTGCATCGCACCTATATTAGTTCCGTAGAACGGGGACTACGGAATATATCAATAGATAATATAGATAGAATTGCTAATGCGTTAGGGATTCCTGTAATTGATTTGTTAAGGGAGCGTAAAGATGATTGAAGATTTAGAAGATTTTATTGATGCTTTTGATGAAGTAAAATTATTAAATTGGGTGCAAACGCATAGAAGTGGTCCTACTGGTGTTGGAAAAACCTTGGAAGATTTATTGGAAATACCAGAAAACAATCTTGATGAACCCGATTTTGGTGAGTACGAATTAAAAGCTGCTCGAAAAAATAATAATAGTATGTTAACAATGTTTACTAAAGCGCCAGAACCAGCTAGATCTAATAGGGTATTATTAGATAAGTTTGGCTATAGTAGTGATAAATATGATAATGGTAAGAAAGTACTTCATGCAACTTTATCTGCGGATAGATTTACAAATATTGAAGGGTCGGGAGTTCAATTAAAGCTTCATTGTGATGAAGAAAAAATCTCCATTCAATCAAATGATAGAATAGAAGATATTTATTGGAGTAAAGATAATTTAGAAAAAGCTTTTAATAAAAAGTATAAGAATAAATTAGTTTATGTAAAATCAGATAGCAGAGGCACTGGAGATAAAGAAGAATTTAAGTATCTTGAAGCGTATTTATTGTCTGGATTTGACTATGATTCTATGATTAACTTTCTAGAACAAGGAATAATAAAAGTAGATATTAGAATAGGCCAATATTCGGATGGGCGTATTCATGATCATGGCACTGCATTTAGACTAGCGACTAAGGATTTTCCTCTAATGTTCCAAAGTGAGTTATTGGATAGCAAAAAGCTGTAGGATTCCTACAGCTTTTTTAGTATAACAATATATTCATTTAGCATTGTTGAAATAGTTGCTCCAGCTTTGTTAGATGGAGAATTTTTTGAAGGCATTACTTTGTTGTGAATATTACGAGTAAATGTCGTAATGTATTGTAGATTATGAGCTTGCGCTAATTCCGCTAAAATTTTATCAGTTTCTAAATAAACCTCTTTGACGGTTCTATTACCAACTACCCAAAATTGATAGGTTCCCTTCTTGGATTTTTTTGAGGTTGCTTCTAAGCACATATCTAAATCTTTATAGAAGCTAAATACATCTCCAGAACGTTCTAAATCTTTAGAAACAATATTATTTAAAGCCGTTTTTAAAGTTGGACTAGATAACTCATAAGCATATCCGTTTCTATATTTAATACCCCCCATAAGTTTATTATCTAGTTTCATGCTTTCGTTACTAATATCGTCTTTATTTTCTAAAAAATCATTCCATTGTAGTGTAAGACGACTAAATTGACCATAAGCTACTGTAGTACGGCTATCTCCATATGGTGGAGAAGTTATTAGTAAATCTATACTATTATCAGGAACACTTATTAACTCTTTAGCATTATCTAGTTTAATATGTGAATTAGAGGGGGATAAGGTTTTTGTTTGGGTATAAAACTCCTCCATTTTCTTGATGTTTTTTAGTAAAATTGAATAAAAAGTATCGAGAACATTTGGATTGAAAGTTATTATTTTCTCTACGGGCATTCGATACATTTTAAATTCGCCATTTCTTCTATTAGAGACTAATCTTAGTAGTTCGCTAAAGGCAACAATATAGAATTTTTTGAATTCTATATTGTTAACTTTTTGTATTTCTTGAGCAATTAGTGATAACTCTAATAGTATATTAGGTTTGAACCAATAACCTATATTTTTAAAGTTTGGTACATTTAGTGTTGAACGTTTTTGTTGTAAAAATTGCTTTATATAGGCTGGAGCATTTTCACCCCAAGTTTTTTTGTCGGTTATATCTAAGTTTTGGGATAGTATAAAATCATCAATAGTATCAAGTATTTCATTATGATATTTATAATTAGAGTTAATAGATTCTTGTAAAACTTTAAAGTCTTGGCTGAGTTTCTTTGGAGATAAAGCATTTGATTTGACTTCTGTTAATAAAATAGCTAAAGGATTCATATCTGTAGCATAAATGTTAGGAATTCCTGCCAATACACCTTCTACTGGGACAGTCCCAGAGCCGCTAAAGGGATCGAGTAACGAGTTAATAGGATATATCTCTTTTACCTTCGATATGATATTTCTACTGATAGGATAAATCATTGTAGCGGGATATGTATGTAATCCATGCGTGAAAGCATTTGTATCTTCGTTTTTAAAGTCCCAAAAATTTTCTGGTAACTCCTTCAACCATTGAATTAGTAAACAGTCTTCCTTTGTGTGTTTAGGTGTATTTTTCACAGGGGTTAAATCCTTTTCCTTTAATTTCTTAGGTGATAGCTTTGCTGTACTAGTTTTTACTTCTACAGTACAAATTGTGTCGTTATGCCAGCCTCCATGTGGAACTAATAATATGCGTTTTATAGTAAAACCATTTGAGGCGCCAATGCCACCACTATTCCAACCGAATGTTATAACTTTTCCATTTAATTTTAATATACGTGAAATTTCTCTCTTATGATTGGACCAGAAGGAGGATTTTGTTGTATCCCAAGTTACACTTAATCCCACATTATTGTAACATTCACTTACTTGTCGGGGAGAGTATGGTGGATCATATAAAATTCCATCTATGGAATTATCAGGAAATAATTTTAAAAAATCTAAAGCATCCATATGATAATCTGTATCGTATTCAACATTTAAGTCATTAGTTATGGTTGCTAGCTTATTAGAGTTGGCAAATGGATCAATCCAAATTCCTTCAGTTAGTTCATCAAATATTAATTCTTTTATAGGTTTTATAGAAAATGTGTTTTTATTAGGCATAGCCCATTTTCTCTCTATTATTGGGGCGATTAGTTTTTCTGATTCTTTTGAATGTGAATCTTTATTTCTTTGAGATATTTTTTTTCGCCTGCCATCGTAGGGCTTTTCTGCATCTTCTGGAATGGCCCAACTCCATCCAAATTTTTGTGCGCCTGGGATTCTATTTTCGTTGCATAGTTTGGTTAAACGGCGTTCGCTTATAGACCAAAGTTCTGCAGCTTTCTTTATAGTCATATAACTCATAGATAAACTCCTTAGATAATTTTAATAAGCTAATATTATTCTTTTCTCGGAATAATGTCAAGATATATATGAGGGTTTATTATTGTTTCAAAATGTATATAATTTAATGGAGTATATTTTATATGAGTGTGGATAATATAAATTTTAACAGAAACTTGATTATTGGAGAGTTTATTAAGGAAGGAAAATTTCGATTTTCTGGTACAGTGAAAGTAAATAATAAAATAGAAGACTGTTATATTGCCAGTAATTGTAAGTTAGGACAACTTATCAATTTAAATGGGGAAGAAGTATGGTTAAAATCTATTAAGAAAAAAAGTAAATTTAAATATATGCTTTATGCCGTAAAAAAAGAGAGAGGTCCTATCTTATTAGAATTGCAAGCAATAAATGTTATAATTGGAGATTATTTAAGAAGACAAAGAAAATTTGAGAATTTAAAAGGCGAGATTTCTTATGAAAAAACTTTAGGGAATGGTTATAGAGCTGATTTGTATATATCTAGTCAAGATATAATTATTGAAGGTAAGACAATATTATCTGAAGATAAAGTTGCTAGTTATCCAAATGTTAAGATAGAGAGAGTAATCGCTCAACTACAAAAAATTAAACTCTTATTAGAAGAAGGTCATAATGTTTATTACTGGTTTGTGAGCTTAAACCCTTTATGTAATAGACTTTTTCTTAATGAGGAAAGTAATGATTTTATTGAGCTGATTACTGTGTGTAGGAAAATGGGGATGAAGATAGTTTTTTCGACCTTAAAATATGATATAGAAAAAGGTTTTTATATTAATAGGAGTTGCTTGTTGTAATGGGATAGAATATTTTTTTTAGATAAGTGAAAGTTAGAGTTGAGGGCTAGTTATATTGGATTTTTTGTAAGAGGAGGGGTCTCTTATTTATTACTAAATTAACTAATTTATAGATATGTAGGTAAGATATATAGGTGGGGAATGATGAGTGATAATAAAAATGCGTTAGCATCATATGTTACTTTTAGACAGTTATTTAAGAGTAATACTAATGAGATTTTTTCAATTATTACA
>ERZ772874.47-NODE-47-length-62461-cov-6.016200_pt1 | contig 62461 bp, 83 predicted proteins | sample MGYA00580586_ERZ772874 | MGnify/ENA primary metagenome ERZ772874 (study PRJEB29015, sample SAMEA2737952) | human oral metagenome | biome: human oral; feature: human-associated habitat; material: dental | place: China | collected 2154 ... | reverse complement strand
TATATAGGCTTTTTAGTCTATCATCCCTATATTTTCGCTATCCACTGCCCTTCGCTTTTTAGTAGTATGTGTTGACTAAACGGCTTCCCATCGCATGCCTTTTTTATGCCGTATGTGTCGCCACGAGGGGGGTTAAGTGTTATCTAAAAAGCGAAATCGTTCAAAAAATAAACAATCTCAACTTTTTAGGTTTAACGTGTTGAAAAAATGTGACATAAATTTTGCGAATTTTCGTCACGTCACGCCTCGGCGTTATTTTTGAAAAAAGGCACACGGAGAACCTAAAAAGTTATAGGGTAAGCGCAGCTGGTTTTTTAGGGTCTAAGTATTCTTAGTGTTCTACCAGCTGGTTTTTTAGGGTCTAAGTGTTCTTAGTGTTCTACCAGCTGGCTTTTTAGTTCTTAAGTGTTCTCAGCTACCACACCGCAAAAAGCATCCGAGCAAGCCTAACGTATTCTCAGCGACATTACAGCCCATAGCAACGCCTCCTAGGATTACGCAGACATTTCACCGCACAAAAAATCGCAGCCCTACCCACCCACCCTAAGAGACTGAGCGTCTTCGACTACTCCGTATATGTGTACTGAGCCTCCTTAGTTAGCGTCGCTCCTTCGTCGCTCCATTCGTGGACGTCGATAAGCTACGAGCGCGAGAAGGTACGGAGGGTTTGGACTGACTACATAGGGGAGGGCTCAGTTTTAAACGCACTACGCCGCTCGCAATTTTTCCAAATTTCCGAAAAACTAGGCTTTTTAGGTTATCTATGTCATTAATTAATCCTCTTCAACCGGCACCACACGAACCCAAGTACACAAAGTTCTCAAACGCCCTTCAACTGTTCTTACCCTACGGGGGTATTTGGACGGAGGGGTAAGCAGATTAATCGCAGGTGCGTAGAAAAATATTTTTCGCAGAAAAGAAAAAACCCCTAGAACCAAAGGAGAAGTTGACTAGGGGTGATAAACCAATTTTATAAAAAGGAACCAGCTTTCTTACTTAGAGAAGTAATCAGCAATATGAATACTACACCTCATACTATCGCTTGTCAACCATGTTATGGTACACTAACATCATTATAGACTAACAACTAATAAGGTAGTGCAATGCAAACAGTACAACTTAAACTCGAAGAAGACTACCACGATAGGCTGATGGTCTTTTGTAAGCGATGTGGTGTGACGAAAGCAGACGCTATTCGCTTTATGATAGACACGATTAACTTGGAGGAAGTTACCGATGCCGAATTTGACAGATGGTATGACACACGACCTGACCGTTGATCGTAAAGAGGGTGGTTTACCCGACCTATCCAGTATTCTCGCGGAAATCGACTTTGATCGTAAACCCATTTCGCATGGTGCGGCAGCGTTGCGAGGGGATTTTAACGTTGGGAAATGGGGTAGCTTAATCATTGAGTTGCTAGCCTATCCTGAGCAAGAAGATGCAATCCTCGCAGAATATGGGCTAACGCCTTATCAGTTTGAGACGCTCAAAGGTAATAAGCTATTCAAAGAGGTCTATCGTGAGGTAGAGAGTTCGCTATCAGCGTTGGCCGGGACAAATGGGTTCCAGTTACAAGCACGACGAGTGGCGGAGCAAGGCTTAACACGTTTAGAACACATGATAAATCATGGGGAAGACAAAGACGCCTTGAAAGCCATTGAGTTGTCAGCAAACCTGGCCAACCTTAATCCGGCCTTAATCGCCAAGACAAAACAGGAGAATGCGCAGGTGAATACGGGTGTGCAGCTTGTGGTGAATTTCGGCAATGGCTTGCGTAAGCCGGAGGCATTTAATGGCGCACAGACAATTATTGATGTAGAACCGGAGGATATGAATGGCGATAAGTGATGATAACAAAGAGGCACTGGTGAGCAGTGTGATTGTAGGGGTGGCGTTTGGGTTGTTCTTTGGGGCGTTGGTGCATTTCTATGGAAACTCGAACGCTAATGCATACATTGCAGGGATAATCTTCGCTGTGGTTGGGATGGCAAACGGCATCTTACTTACGTGGGACTTCGAGGAGGTAGAGGATGACAATGCCTGAGATGTATTACTACGACCCACGCAAGAGCGAGAAGGAAGAACGCATAGCCAAATATAAGCGTGAAATTGAGTCGTTGCAACATCGCATTCGTGAGCTACAACGCCTTATCGACAGCGAGGAAGAACGATGAGTCAGATAGTGATGCCGATGTATAACCCCTCTCCTACGGCCATTGAGTTCCATAACGATGATACGTTCGTACGTGGGGTGATAGCAGGCGTAGGGACGGGTAAGTCGGTGATGATGATCCAAGAGCTGTTGTTACGTGGATATTCACAAGCCCCCGGTGTAGATGGGGTTAGACGTACACGCTTTGGACTTGTGCGTGCGACCTATCCTAATCTTCGGATGACAACGGTTAAGACATTCGCCGAATGGGTAAGTCCTATGCTCGCGCCGGTGAGACAGACGGCCCCGATGACCGCACGGTTTAGTGGTGGGTTGCCGGATGGGACGAAGTTTGATATGGAGTTTGTCTTCATCGCATTGGAGAACGTGCAGGACGTACAGAAACTCAAGTCGATGGAGTTTACGATGATCTTCATCAACGAGGCACGAGAAGTAGCCTTCGAGGTGTATGATACGTGTAAAGAACGGGTAGGACGGTATCCGACATTAGACCCTGCGACCGGACGCGGTGGTTGTTCATACAGTGGCGTTATCTTAGATAGCAACCCTCCGTCGGAAGACCACTGGCTTGCAAAACTTGATTTAGACAAAGTTGAAGGAACGAAGATTTTCCACCAGCCGGCACCGTTCATTGAGGTTGAGCAACCGGACGGGACAATAGAGTATATTGATAACCCTGTGGCTGAGAACCTTGAGTATTTGAATCAGAAACCGATGGTTAATGACGTACCTTGGACGTTGGAGGAGCGACGGGCGTTCGGCTATCAATATTATCGCCGTATGTTGGCTGGTAAGCCTAAGCACTATATCGATACGGAGATTATGGGTAAATATGGTAGCAACTTCGACGGTGTGCCGGTGTATCAAGGCTATTGGAAAGAAGATATGGTTAGTGCTTACCAACTTAAACCGACCTTCGGGCAACCGGTGATTTTGGGGATCGATACCACAGGTCTAAATCCTGCGGTGGCGTTCGGGCAGATTGAGATGGGTACGTTGCTGATCAAGCATGAATTGCTCGCATTAGATTTACCGTTTGTACCGTTTGTTCGCGATGTGCTGATGCCGTTTATAGCGCAGCATTATCCGGGGTGTGATGTAGTGGCGTTTACTGACCCGGCCAACCCACGAGACAGTAACCACGGTGAAACACCGGTACAGGTGCTTCGCAAATATGGCATACAAGCGGTTAATGCCCCGACGAATAAATTTAAACCTCGTTTGGATAGTGTGATAAGTTTCTTGCAACGACGTGAAGGTTTGCTCATTGATAAGCGGTGTGAGAAAATCATTGGTGGCTTTCGTGGTGGCTACCACTACCGACCATTAAAAGTAGCTGGTATTGGGAAAACGTACTCTTCTGAACCGGTTAAAAACGAGTTCAGCCATCTCCATGATGCAGTCCAATACCTTTGTAATGGCATAAGACACGGCACAGATAATCAACAACAGCACCGCGCAATAAAACGACCACCGTCTAAGCGCGTGTATTAGGGGATCGAATGAAGATTAAAGAAGAATTAGGGCTTGCTCAGCGCATTCATGATAGTCGCAGTGATGCTACACTTGAGATCCAAGACCACTTAGCTCGTAGAGTAAAGCAGGACTTTGACGCAGCGGTTAGACATCGTAACACAGTAAGTTTTGGTGATGCTACTGCCGACGAAGTGTTGCATAGATGCTACAACCAATACTTCGGAGAAATCCCATGCGATATTAAGAAAGCGTTTGGTAATATGCCTAGTGTGAACTTATCGCAGTTGAAGATCAGTGCGTTAAATGCGTGGCTACGTGACTTGATCTTTGGTAGCGGTGGGATACCGTTTGCGGTAGAGCCAACGCCAGTGCCTGAACTGAGTGAGAGCATGGTCGAAGAAGTCCTCGTCAAAGTCAAAGATGTGCTGTTCGGAGGACAAGGTGAGATGCCTACGACACGAGCTGAGTTGCAGGAGCTAATCGACAAAGAGAAGTATGCGACCCGTGAGCTGATGATTGCCAAGGCGAAAGAGGCGAGTAAGCTCATGGAAACCGAGATGTGGGATCAGTGTGTAGAAGGTGGGTTCAAGAAAGCGGTGTTGAAGTTCTTGCAGGACTTCTGCGTGTATCCGTATGCGGTGCTTGAAGGCCCGACCCCTGAGATACGCACTCGTATGGTGTGGCAGGGTGATTCATTAAAGGCGAAAGACGAAGTCATCTATGCCGTCAACCGTGTAAGCCCATTCGACTTCTTTTGGTCTCCGGATAGTACCAATGCACAAGATGGGTCGTACGTCATTATCCGTAAGCGATACTCCAAACAACAGCTCATGAAGATGGCATCGTTACCGTCTTACATTCAAGAGAATGTGATTGCTGCGCTTGAACACTTCGCTAACCGTAACACAAACGTAAACTGGTTAAGCCCTAATCCGGAGGAAGGTGGGAACATTATCAGTTGGGATGGTAACTCTCCGCTTGAGGTGCTTAAGTATCATGGTGCGGTGAAAGGTTCAATTCTTAAAGAGTATGGGATTAATGGTGTAGAGGAGAACGAGTACTACGAGTGTATCATTCACACACTGGGACATTTCACGCTGAAAGTAATTATTAACCCTAACCCAAATGCAAACGTGCGTCCTGTGTTCGTAACGAGCTATGAGACGACCGGTAACGGCGTGATGGGGTTTGGTATTGCGCAAAAGATTAGAGACACTGAGCGAGCGTTTCATGCGTGTTTACGTGGAATGATCAAGAATATGGAGTATTCCTCCGGGCCTATTGGGGAGGTGGACTTTACACGGATTGCGCAGTGGGTTGAAGACGGTAAAGTCGGTGAGATAGAGCCTTACACGCTTAATCCTACTGACCCTGACCCGGTTGGTGGTGGCCGACCTGCGTATATGTTCCATAACTTCCCTAACTATACCGGGGCGTTGAGCAATGTATGCCAGTGGTTCATGTCATTGGCTGACATTGTTACGCAAATTCCTGCGAGTATTCACGGGCAACCGGTAGGTACAGGGGCTAATCGTACGTTCCGTGGGATGTCGATGTTGTATGGTAATGCTCTAAAAGGTGTTCAGAGTGGTATTACAAACTTTGATGAAGACGTTATTTCGCCGTTTGCTGAATCGTTGTATATGCTTAACTTGAAGTTTAACCCTAAGAAAGAGATTAAGGGTGATGCGAAGGTTGTAGCGCGTGGTGCGAGTGGCTTAATGGAACGTGAGTTGAAGAAAAACGACATGATCGAGGCAGCGCAAATTGTGATTGGCTTAGGCCAAACAGGACGAGTGCAACCGGGTACGTTGGATAAAGCGATTGACCGAGTACTTGAAGCCTTAGACTTGGCAGATGAAAACGCTGAGAAAGTATTAAGATCTATCATGGGAGAAGAATCTCTCGACTTAAGCCAGTTAGCCCCACCTCCACAGGGAGGCGTGACGCCACAAACCGAAGCAACACCGCAGACACAGCAAACGCCACAGGTGTAGTTTTCTAGTATGTTAGTAGTAATTTTCGAGTAAGTTGCTACTAACATAGAGATCGTGTAGAATTTAACTAATAACTCTATATTGGAGATTTCAAATGAGCTTAAACGGCCGTAATATGCAGGTGGGTGACATCGTCCATGACATCCTTAAAGGTGCAGGTAAAGTCGTAAATGACGGCGGTGGTGTACTTAGTGTCACCGTAGATTTCGGCGCCGGCGGAAAGATGTCATTCGCGCAAGACGGAACTTTCGGGGGTGTGCAGCGCCTTTATTGGAAGCAACCTTATATCTTCCAACCGGAAGGGCCGGATGACGAAGCGTATGAGTTGGCGCTTGACCTGGCGAAGAAAACGTACGAATGGGTTAAAAGCTATGAAAAACGTAAGAAAGGTTGCCAATAAAATACAACTCTTTGCGTGGAACAAGGTAATTGTGCCGTTCGCTGATTTGTTTAAGATTGAATGCGGATATTGTTGGTGGTGGCGCGGATTCTTCGTCGGTAGTACAATCACGACGATTTTATTTCTATTAACGTTGTAGGATACTCTATGTCTAACTGTAGTATTATTACTGGCAAAAAAGTTCACGCTGTAAGTCGAAGTTCTAACGCAGAAGAAACTAACCGTGCGGTGCTATTTGATAGCCTTTCCACCAACGCTGTAACTCACGTGGTAACTGTCGGTGAGTGTAAGGCTTTAAAGATTTCTACATTCGCTTTGCCGGCCGGTAAAAAGATTTTAGTTCACCGTGTCTATTTGGGCGGTGGCGTTATGCCGTTTGGTAGCGGATGCGCGTGCGGTGCAGACGAGGGTAAGTCAGCGATTGTTCAGTTGAGCGAACCACTTCGTATTCGCTGTTGTGATGTAGCGATTGACGGTTGCGCAGGGATGTTATTTTTAACGATTCCTGGTGATTACGTATTTGAGCTGGAAGACAAAACATTGTTAGGTCAGTTCGTGGCTTTAGCAGAAGAAGTGGAATGTTGCTGCTTACCGGAAAGTACGGTGATTGGCAGTCCGATTCCGACGGGTGGTATCGTCGGGGTAGAGTGTCCTAAAGGTGGCAATGGTAATGTACCTAAAGACCCTACACCTCCAAGTCCTCCCCCTCCGGAGAAACCTAAAGAGCCTGAGACGCCTAGACCTCAACCGCAACCGCAACCTGAGACACCTAAACCTCAACCTAAGCGGTCGAAAGTAGAGATTGAGTTCTTCGTGGATGAAGCGTCCGTTTATAAACTGAACATTGACGGGGAAGTAGGAACTAAAATACCTCGCGATGCGTTTGATGCGAAGATTAAAGAATACTTAGACCAAGGTAAAGAGTTAGTTACTACTACCTTCGTAGAAGACGAAACATTCTTAGACATCGACTATACGAAGTATTACTTAGTTAAACTTCGCACAGTTAAGCTGTCGAAAGTAATTTTTAAGCGCGTAATCTTACCAAAAGAAGGTAGTATCGCTGACCCTGTTACTACAACCCTAGGTGAAGTTACTGGAAAAGTTGGAGATGAAATTCCTAGAACTATTTATGATAACCAACTAAAAATTGGTGGCTATAAATTTGTTTCGAGTGATTTTATACCTCCGATGTATTTTGCGGATACTGAAACACCAAAAGTGTACACCATTACTTTGCAGGAATATGATTTTAACCCGGTGTGGGAAGATGGTAGCGCAACGGCTAATTTCAAATTCATTAAACAAGACACAAGACAAATTCTAAAAGAATTTAGCGTAATGGGAATTATAGGGAAGCCTGTACCAAGAACAAGATATGACGAAGTTTTGTTAGAATTGCAGAATCAAGGTTATACGTTGGTCTCAACAACGTTTAATTCTTCTAATGCTTCTAACCCTTCTAATATTTTCACAGGAGATTCTCGTGATGACTTTGAAATCATTATGAAAGAGGAAGTGGTACCGTTTGACCCTAATACTCCTCCACGTAAACCTAACCCGATAGCCCCGGACGGCCCTAATGACCCGATGGATCCACGATAGGAGATAATCATGGCGATTGAAATTGTAGATCAAAAGCAGACAACGAAGTTCTCTAAAGTGTTTATGGTTACACCGGGATATGTCGTGGTAATTTCATCCTTTAATTTTCGTTGCGCCGAAACGGATAAATACGGTGATGTAACACGCGAAGGCGACTGCGCCGTATTACATAAGATTGATATTGTAGGTGGTAAGATCCCACATCGGGATGGGTGCGTGGATTGCGAAGGGTGCGTGTTAGATTCAGTCGAATCGCAGATCGTATCCTCTGAACCTGTGGTACAATGTGGCGAGCTGTGGACGCATACACCGAATAACAATCTCACGGTGTTATCTGTTCCTGGCTATTATATGTTTGAGCTATGCGATGAAACTATGATTGGTTCAGCAATTATGCGTGTAGAAGAACTAACCGTGGCGCAAGCTCAGTTACTTCCAAGACCTTTATTTCACGGAGAGTAGAAAAATGGCAAGATGTGCGAAATGCGGAAAAATGGCTGGTATTCCATCCGATATTATGATGAAAGATACCCGTACCGGCACTAACCGTAAAGTGAAAACCGATGCGGATTTAGTTGGTAACAAAGCAATGCTTAAAGACCAACGTGGTATGAATCAAAAGAAATTAAGTCCGAAGAATCCGATTCGTGGCTAAGATTAAATTTGGTGCATTCGTACCAACGGATTTACAAGCTCGCACACTGTATAAAGTGTTCAGTGACCCTTCAACGTGTGCTGAGTTTGTAAACTTACTAACTTTAGCAAAAGAGTTTGTAAGTAAGGAGCAGGTTCGTTCAGCTCAGGCTTATGCTGTTACAAATGAGCAACCTGCGAGAGCGATGGCCCTACAGATGAAGGGTCAAGAACAGATCATCGATGATTTAATTGCGGTGATTAAAACAGTCAATAAATAAGGCACAAGTTTATGGCTAAACATCCATTCGCAGACCAAGCGCGCGCTCAGTTAGAGGCTAACGGCATTATATTTAATACTGATGGATCTACAAGCAAACGTGTAGATCAAACAACTACCCCACAAGAACCACCGGTTGCAGGTGAGATTAAAGCCCCTAATACGGTTATCGTTGGAGATAGTACCAACCCTGAAAACAATACAACCGCTCCGAATGATAACGGTGGTGGGGAAGATCCTAATAAGCTCCTAGAGCTATACCGTAAGCGCAATGCCGAATTAGAAGCGCAGGTCGCTAACGGTAACAAAAATACAGCTCCTTCCGCACGAGAGCTTGAGTTGGAGCAAGAATTAAATAATCTTCGCAGTCAAATGTCTTCACAGACACAGACTCAACAAGCAGATGCAGTACGTGAGTTATTAGAGCGTAAAGGTTTCGATAGTGCGAACGTTGATGATGACGTCTTGATCGAAATTCGTGATACGTTCGTGAAGCCGGTTTATGACAAGATGCTTACGTTAGAAGAACGCTTGTCTAAAACAGAAAACCGTGTACGTGAACCAACTGCGGAAGAACGCAGACTTGCGTTAAAGAACGAAACGCAAAATAAAATTTTCAAAGCTATTCCGGACTTCGGCGTTATTTTTAACTCTGAAGAATTCCAAAAGAAATTAGCTGAACCGGATAGCCGTTACCCATTTAAGACCACTTATGGTCATGCGTTACAAGACGCACTGGAAAGTGGGAATGCAGATTTTATCGTGGATGAAGTGAAAGCGTTCATCAGCGGTAAGGCACCGGCAGCAAATGCAATCGCTGATGTTGGTGCAACGAATGGTGTAGCTAAAACCGCTTCTACCAAGAAGGAGGAAGGGTTTACGTTCACCAATGAGGAAGCTGTAGAGATGCTACGTAAGCGTCAACGACGACTTATTACGATGCAGCAATATAGCGAGTATCGAGCGAAACTGGGCGCACATCGTTCCAGCGTTCAAAAATAAAATAGGAGAACATGATGTCTAATTTGAATGGGTTAGGTTCGGCGTCTGGGTATGGGAGTATCATGGATACTCCTCTCGCTACGAAAGGCTACCACTCCCAAATCATCGCCCGTGGTTGGGAAAAAGACATTATTGGGGAAATTGTTAACACCAATATTGTCTCACAGGCTTTTGACTGTAACCAAGTCGTAGAATTCTTATTGCAACCGGATGTCGGTGCGTGGAAGAACTACGAAGATAACCAAGTAATCAAACCTGATGAAGTGTCTTTAACTTCCATCCAAATGCGTTTATGCCACCAAGCATACAAAGCGTTGAAGTTTGACAACAACACACGTCGCAATATGTGTGAATACTGGAGTATGTTCGAAGATGCGTTCTTAGATTCATGCTACAAAGAACTTTCCGGTATGTGGCACGCCTTCGTACTAACCGGTATGGTGCTTGAAGCCCACCCAAATAACAAAGGTGCGAATGCAGGTCGTCATCGTTCGATCAACTTAGGTACCGTTGGTAAACCGGTGCGTATTACGCCAGCGAATTTACCGACTGAATTATTGAACTTACGCCAAGTCTTAGTACACCGTAGCCGTTGGGAAAACAACCAAATGTTCTTGATTGTTCCACCGGAATTCGGCAACGTATTAATTCAATCAGAATATCGCTTGGCAGCGGACATCGGTTGCTGTAAAGAGCCGTCTATGTTGTTGTCCGGTGAATTCCCAGGTCAATTAGCCGGTTTCCGTACGATTGAATCTATGCGTACACCAGGTGGTTACGACACCGCAGTGAACAAACAGGTGTACTACATCTTAGCGTTCCGTAAAGACGCGTATGCCTTTTATGGCGACATTACGGAAGGACGCATTATCGAAGATAAAGACTACTTCGGCTTCCAATATCAAATGGCAGCTATTTGGGGTGGTAAAGCAATCTTCAACGATGCAATCGCCGTGGCGTATTGGACTTTTGAATAAGGTAGGTAAAAATCATGGCAAACATTAATTTAGCTCGTGGTGGTGCATACCGTTATGAAAGTAACTACTTAGCTCCACACCAAGTATATGGTGAAAACATTAATCGTCCGGCGTTCCGTATCGCCGGTGAATATATGCACGGCTTTTTCACTGCCGGTGCATCATTCAACCCGTTGAACAGTATCGGCCAAGCAGAAGCGTTGCGTAAAGCGAATGTGAAAGTAGGCGACTACTTAGACTTGTTCGTTATCCCTGAGCATCATACTGTGGTCGATGTGGCTGCGTTGGTTATCCCAATGCAACACGAGCGTGGTTACTTCTTACCACCAAACAGTGATGGCTTAGTATTTACGTTAGAAGCTCACATTATTGACGCCAAAACCTTAGCGTATGAAGGTGATGTTGATCTCGTAGATCCTATGACCGGTATCACTGCGAATACCCACATGATGAAACGTACGGCGGTTAAACCGGCAAACGGTGGATACTTCGTTCCAACAGGCAAAGCGGTGAAATTAGTGTTGAAAGTAGAAGGTCTCCCGACCGATAAATTTACTTCCATCGCTGACGTAACCAGTCGCGTAGAAGTATCAGCGCACGTGTTCGACTACGAAGTACCGATGCACTTGTAATTGACGTACGAAAGCGCGGTGAAAAATCCGCGCTTTTAATCTAATTATATTGGAGAAAAATATGGCACAATTTAGTTCCACTGCTAACCCTACTGAAAACGTAGTAGCACCCCCTCGTGCGGCTAAAGCACCTTACTTACGTGACGCTTCCGGTACTATTTATTTATGGACTCCTGAATTAGCAGCGCGTGGTGACTTAGTGGCTGCGTATGATCCGGAATCACCTGAACGATTCGCGGACGACCAAAAACAAATTGAATTGAATCGTCGCTTGGAAATCGCGCAACAAAATGCGCAAGCGGAAGAAGCAGCGCGTATTAAAGCGGAGAAAGAAAAGTTAGAGGCTGAAAAGCAAGCGCACGAAGCAGAGAAAATCGCTGAGGCTAACGCACGAAACCTCGAAATCGCACGTCAACAACTCGAAGACAAAGAAGCTGAACACGCTAAGAAAGTGGCAGAGCTTCAAGCGAAGATTGACGCTTTAGCGAAAGACCAAGCGAAAGAAACGCTCGCAGAAGACGGTGATGCTTCAACTGAAACGGTTGAAGAAAAGGAGAGTAAAACTAAGCGTAAGTCTCCACCGAAGAAAGTGAAAGAAAGTAATGCGGACGGATTAGAGGACTTCGACCAATAATGACTACGATCAACGACTTGATTGAAGGCGTAGCGCGCGACTTAAACGATTACACGGACGGTATTCCGGCTAAGCAATATCAGCGTTGGAGCCAACGTCAGTTGCTCGACTATTGGAATGAGGCGATGTGCGTCATGTACACGCTTAATCCGAGTAAGTTTAAGAAGACGCGTGTAGCGAAATTGACACCGGGTATAAACCAAGAGTTTAAAGGGTGTGAGCGTGTTCTTTCGGTCGTTGGCGTGTGTGATGAAGAAGGTCATGTCCTCTACGAAATTGAACAAGACAAGGGCGATAAGCAACTCAAATGGGGTGGTTTTCGCCCACGTCATTGTTCGAGTTTTCAACATAGCCGTGATTTCAGACTAACGAAGTATAATATCGCTACCGATAAGGATGGATCTGTCTTCGTGAAACCGGCTGTACCATACGGCGTAGATGTTTACTTAAAATTTGTTTGTGAAACACCGCCAGTCAAGTTCGAAATAAACGATTTAGGTGCTGACGTTGAGCAGTCTAACTGTGATGACGTTACGTTAGGCGTACACTGGGTACTTTTTAGAGCTTTAATGGTAGATGAAGAAAGCCAGTCGTCCAATACGTTAGCTACGCAGCACCTTAACCTATTCTTAAAACTTATCGAGGCGAAAGTCGAAGTCGATAAAGAATCTAATTACAATCTTACAGGCGTACCGAAAGAACTACGTCAATTAGTAGCGAGAGAGATAGCTAAATATCAATTAGGCGCGCGAGGTAGATACTATGCGTGATATTAGCACCACTGTACCGTTGTCGTATTTTATTGATGAAATCATGTTGCTGGACGGGATTGAGCAACCGATGGCGGAAGATTATGTGCGTAAAGCCGTAATCGACTTTTGCGTAAAATCGCAGATTCTTAAACGTACGACCGAAGTTGAACTTATTGCTTGTGCGGACGAATATTTGCTAGATATTGAAGACTGTGAGCGAGTTGTAAGTATTAGAGAAGTTTGTGGGTATGAGATCTTGAAAGAGGAGCCTTGTACCAAACCGAATTGCTACGGTCGCAACGTATGGTTTGTGCCACCAAATAATCTTAAGATTAGCCCTACACCAGTCGAGAGTGGGGAACGGGTGAGGGTCGTTGTGGCCGTAGCACCCAAACAAGACTGCTGTGAAGTCGATGCACTTATCTACGAACGTTACCGTGAAGTGATTGTAGATAAAGCATTAGCGATGTTGTATCAAGTCAAACAGGCTCGATGGTTTGACTTACAGCTATCGATGTTACACGCTAAGCAGTATCAGCAAGGGTTATATCAAGCAAGTGCGGATCGAATCCTCGGAACTAAGAGAGGTAAGATCAAAATGAAATCCGGAGGATTATATGGCTGAGTGTAAGCCTTGTAAGAACACAACGGTAGATAAGCCGAAAGCCTGTAAATCGTTTACGATATGCGTAGGTAACAAGTCGTTAGCGTATGACGGTAAGTGTCTATCTCTACTGAATCGCAAGAACCCAATTCCTGCCGGCACTTATACATCTATCACGCTCGATGAAAACGGGTGTATTGTCGACGCTGGTACGGCTCCGTTACCGCAATATACGCCACAAGCGTGTTGCGGCCATGACGACACGGCAGACTTAGAATCCTTACTTGACAGAATCGCTAATAACGCTAAATTGAAGGCGAAGTTAAAAGAAATACTAAAGGGGTAGAAAATGAATCTGTTGTATCGCGATTTCAAGGGTATGGTTCCACGATATGACCGGCACTTGATTGGGGGCGAATACGCAGAGTTAGCTTTGGATGTGAACTTGTGGCACGGTACATTAAAACCGTTTAGAGAGACGAAGTTATGCCACAGTATTAAAAAATCAACGAAGTCCGTGTTTCACGACGGATGTTGCTGGAAAGAGTTCGATAAATGTGTTGATTTCGCACGATTGAATACGAGCTGCCCGCGACAAGTCGTAACCGGACTTTTTGATTATCCGGCGACTGCGTGTTCGGATGAATGTGAACCGAAATGGATCCGCTTGGGGGTTCCTACCCCGATGTCTGCGCCTAATGTAGAGGTGATGACTAATCTTAAGAATCCTAGTTGTGGCGCATCTAACTTCGTCGATGGCATCGACTATGATCGAACCGCACGCACTTACGTTTATACCTACGTAAATAGTTGCTGTGATGAAGGTGCACCGAGCTTTCCGAGTGAAGTAATCGACATCGACGATGGTGGGTCAGTGGTCGTTTCAGGTTTTGAAACACCACCGCCGGAATATGGCGTAGAAAAAATACGCATCTATCGATTAGTAAGTGGGTTTGATGCGGAAGCCCTTAACTTAGATAACTCAATGATCGGCGATAAAAGCGATGTGAGCGAGTTCTTCCTCGTTGCTGAAATCGCTGTGAACGAATCCACATACTTAGACAACAAGCGTGATTACGAACTCGGTAGCGTACTTGAGACGAGGGATTATTTACCGCCACCAAAAGAGTTAGAGGGCGTTATTACCGTAGGTGGTACACAGTTGGCCGGGTTCTATGGCAAACGTATTCGCTTCTCGCTACCGCATTACCCACACGTATGGGAAGACGCAGATGAGTTGACGGTGCATGACGACATAAAAGCGTTGGTCGAGTTTGAGCAGAATGTCATCGTGCTGACGTGCGGTGCCGTTTATTTGGTGGAGCCTATTTCAGACTGTAAAACGGTAGGTTGTCGCCAAGTTCATAAGACGTTAGAGAACTACCCGTTGTTGAGTTGTTGTGGGGGCCACGGCTATACGAAGACGCCAAAGGGTATTGTTTTCATCACGGCGGAAGGGTTGATCTTAACAGACGGGCGGTCTGCTCAAAACATCACATCGCCTTACTTTGCGCAAGATGATTGGCGAGCGTTGCACCCTGATCGTATGAGCGTGGCATACCACCGAGACGGCATCTATTTCTTTAGCGATGTAGCCTCTTACTGCTTACAGTTCAATATCAGCCTCGTTGACTGGCAGCATAGCAAATTGGTGCAACTCTCTGACCGTCCGTTGTATGCGTTTAGCGCAGATGAAGAACTCTACCTTGTGTACGAAGACGGTGTTTATCGCTGGAACGTAGGGGATAAATTACGCCCGTATGTATGGCGAGGGAAGGTTGAGGTTTCCCCTACGCAAGTTAATTTTGCTGGAGCGAAAGTAAGTCGCTACAATGGTGGAGACGTGAAGTTTAAATTGACCGGTGATGGTATTCCGATCAAGGAGTACGGCCCGTTAAAAACGGAGAAATTTAGGCTACCGTCAGGTCGTCGTGATGTAGAGTTCCAAGTTGAACTCACAGGAACGGCGGAAGTTTATCAGGTAGAAGTCTCTACCAGTTACCATGATTTAGGCACAGTATGAAAATTCAAACAGTAAAATTTCCATCCACTCCGGAAGAAACATTAGAACTCGTTATAAAAATGCGCCCGTTCATTGACAAAAGTTTCGCAGAAATGGACGGTTCAGATTCCACATCATTACCGAATGAGATGTTAGTAATGATGTGGCATTCAGCGAGTTTAGATTTCGTTGAGCTACTTAACGATGAAGGTGAGCGTGTCGGGTTAGCGATGAACCAGCTCTTATTCCACGAAGGGAAGGGGGAGCGAATGGTTAAGTTAATGACCGCATACATTGACCCTGAATACCGGGGCAAGGGTGAATTCAAGCGGATGGTGGACTATATGAAAGTTATCTATCGTGCGCGTAATTTTGCCTATATCGACGTAGTCATCTTGACAGGTCAACCGTTTACCTTAGCCGGAGAAGAAGTAGCGAAGATTATTCGAATGGAGTTATAAGATGGCTGAATTTACCGCTGAGCAGATACCCGGCTCGCTTAATGCCGGATGGGATTATTACTTTTCGTGGGCTGAGAAAAACCACGCTGCGTGGAGCGCATTGTTTAAATCCGCTGAGGAGCAACGTGTAAAAGAATCGAAGTTATGGAGAGAATATTACCAAAAGGTTTACAAAGAGGATAACGCTTGGTGGAAGAAAACTATTCTCTTTGCGCTCAACGGTATTCAGCTATGGGCCTTGACGAAACAGTTCCTCCAGCAAAAAGAACTTGCCGACCGCACTTATGAAGTCGCAGACCGGCAACAGAAGATTGCGGAGGAGCTATTTGATTTTTACAACGCCGTTTACAAACCGCAAGAAGATGCTATGAGCGCGCAGCTCGCAGGATCTACTACCTGTGCTGATTATGCCGGTACAGGTGGGATGTTTGGTGAGAATGTTCGTCGCGCGTTTGATCAAACATTATCCCTTGCTGAACGATGTAGCAGTAGTAATTGCGAACGTATATCGGACTTCGACCGGCGTGGGCTTGCGATTGAGCGCGTGCTGACAGAAGGGAATGCCAAAAATCATGCCTATAGATACGCCGAAGCACGCAAAGAGGCTAAGGATAATATGTGGTTGGAGTTACGGATCAAGTGGATTCAGATTGGTCGTAATGCGTCACAACAAGGTCAGCAGGGTATTATGTCTGCGTTTGGTACCTTTAGTTCATTCGGAGCTGACCCTGGCGCTGCGTTGAGTACATTACTTGGTACGCTTTCTAATACCGTAGGTCAAATGATTAGTTCCCCTGTTTCGCCGGATGGAACTTTAGGTAAGATGGCGCAGCAAGGCCCTCTACCATACGCACCGTTCTTAGGTGGCATCAGACAGTCCGGTGATATACAAACAGTTAAGGGTTCAAAAAGCGTTACACGGAGTTTCTAAATGAGATTAGATAACTATAAAGAACTCGCCTCCGCTCAAGGCAAGGAGATGATCAAGCAGATAGATCATCACTTAGACAAAATTAAGAGCAACCATGAAGCATGGGCCAAAGAGTTTGAAGCAGCGGAAAAAGCTCGTCGTGAGGAAGAAAAGGAGTGGCAGAAGTTCTATTGGGAAGTCTATACCGAAGATACGGCGTGGTGGAAATCCACAATTATGTTCGCCTTAAATGGTATCCAGTTATGGGCGTTGACTAAGCAATATAAGCAACAGAAAGAGATTGCTGATCGAACGTTCGACTTAGCAAATCGTCAGCTTAAAATCGCTGAGAGTATGTACGACCAATACAAGGCTCAGTTCCAACCGCATGAGACAGCATTGGGCGGTCAGATTAATGGCTATTTCGCTTCACCGTATAAGCCACAGTACAAGACCACCGGTGGTCGTATGATGGCGACAGCTCGTCTTCAAATGGTCGGTAAGCGTAGAGAAGTTTTAATGTGTGCGAGCCAATATTGTACAGGTGCTACACGCTCCGCTTTGAACGAACTTATTTCCACGGAAGCCAAATTGATTTCTGCCGGAATGAATAGTGCGGTTAAGTATGAAAATTCTCGTGCGGATCGTATGGAGAATAAGTGGTTACAAGCTCGACTTGCAATGGTTCAAGCAGGACGTGGTTTGGCCGGGCAAGGACTGGAAGGGGCTAATGCCTCAGCGAAAGCGTTTGCTTCGTTCGGAGCTGACCCAGGTGCAGCGTTGTCGAGTTTGTTAGGAACCGCAGCGTACACTATCGGTGGATTAATCTCCGCACCTACACGCCCACAATATTCGCCAAGTGGTGGTAGTTACGGTACAATATACAGACCAAGTACGAAGGTGGCGGTGAATACAACGCCTAAGACTTCACGGACTTATTAGGAGACTTTTATATGTTCATTGTTTCACCGACAAGAGGCGGTTATCGAGGAGACGTTGTTAATAGTGGCTTTCGCCAAGGGCGACGTGACGCTTATCGGGACTATATCGACAATTTCAATTTCGCAACAGAAGCGGACGCTGCGAATAGTGCGTTGAATCAGTTAGATGTTGAGCGTGTTGCCAAGAACTACGGTTTACAGAACGAGATGGCGCAAGGTGCGCGTAAAGAGGCGTTGAGCTTTGTCGGTGATTCCGCCAAGATCGATAACGCGGTACGCGACGCAAATATTACATTTGCGCAAAATGCTCGTCTTAACAATAAAGCTGACGAGTTAGGGCAGTCCAATGCTAACATCGTTTTTGCCAATACAGCCGCAGCAGAAAACAAAGCCGGTTATGATGCGAATACCTCCGGCTATCAGCTCGATAACGTGGATCAAGCAAACCAAGCGTGGTCTGACAAAGCGCAAGCACAAGGGTTGTCTAACCAAAATATAGAAGAAACTATCCGCTTTAATCGTAACCGAAACGATAATATGGAAGGCTTGCAGGAAGCTACGCGAGCGTTTGGTGAAGCACGTAATTCGGTGTTTACTGCGCAACAAGGTTTCGATACCGCGAATAATGACTTAGTTCAAGCACAAAGTATGACACCGGAAGCTTGGGACAAAGCGTTTACTTCTGCGTACGTTGCAAGTCGCCAACAAGCCGGTGATAAACGTCCGCCAGAAGAAATTATTGCGGAAGCTAAGTTACCGGCGAATGCACAGAAATACCGTGAAAGTTTGGACGCGTATAAACAAAGCATTATCCAGCAGGCGCAATCACAAGTCAATGATGCTAAAGCCGGCTTAATGGCTGCGCAAGAAGCCATGCTAAAAGCGCAAACTGATATGGAGGCTTATTCCGTTGGAGCTACAGGATCTAAAGGTCAGTCTAAAGCAACGAATAAGCAGGAATCCTACAAGGTAAATAGCTTTAAGCTCGGCGACAGTGAAAACTTACAACAGTTTATCAACAAGGGTAATGGCGAAAACATTAACGAGAACGTGGGGCTAATTGGGCGCACATTGTATTTCGCAAATGGCGAAAAATGGGAGTTCCCTGTGGGTTACACAAGAGAGCAGATCTTACAGGAAGCTGGTCTTTCAGATCCAAACACAACCAAAAATCAGAATGAAAATCCACTAGGGAGATAGAATATGGCTACAAGAGCTGAATTAGAAAAACACTTAGATGACCCACGGGTACAAGCCTTCTTGGCGATGATTCGTGATGCAGAAGGTACTTCCAAAGGAGCTGACCCGTACCGTGTATATGGCGGTAGCCACAAGAACCAACTTGAATCATTGGATAAGCCTACCTTCCACAAATGGGGTTTCAAGCAAACTGACGGGAAGAATAATAGCTCCACCGCCACCGGCGCATATCAGTTCCTTGAGCGCACATGGAAAGACGAGGCTAAGAAGTTAGGACTTAAGGATTTCTCACCGGAATCACAAGACTTAGCAGCCGTATCGTTGCTATCGCAAAATGGTGCGCTTAAAGAGATTTTATCCGGCGATTTTAACAAAGCCGTGGCGAAGTCTAACAGAACATGGGCGAGCTTACCTGGTTCACCATATTCTCAAAAAACACGCAGCACTGAATTCGTGAATAGCTCTATCCAACGCCACTTAGGTGATGCACCGGAGGAAGGGAATCAATATGCCTCAGTGGAAGAACCACAAAACCCAAAAACGACACCGGTGGTGAGCAAGACGTCAACTTCGCGAACACCACCGGTAATGGAGAGCGTAGCGAAGATCGAGGAAGTAGCGAAGACAGCGAACGTGTTACACAGCTTGCTGACGTTAGCCGTAAAAGTTTGGGGTTTATTCCGGAAGCGGTAGCGCAACTCTCTACGGGTGAACAGATTATCCCTGAGAGCGCACAAGAGCAGGACTACCTTATTAATGTGGCGAATAACCCGAACTATTCGCCCGAACAAAAAGATAGACTGGCGCAGTTAGGGACGTTAGTAAAACCTCACAACTTTGACATTAACTTCGAGCAAAATAAACGAGACCAGTACCCAACTGAACTCGACGAGCCATTAAGAAGAATGATTAGAGGAAGTTAATCATGGCACTAAATTTAAATAAATTCGACTTCGGCAAAGTCGATTTCTCCACTCCTACCGCTACGCTTGAACAGCCTAGTGGTAGTTCTGTATTACCACCCATCGAAAATTCGCAAACGAATGTAGCTCCTTCGACTGAGCCTTCTACGCAGAAATTAGCCGTAGATGAAATGGCGGAGTTCGACAAGAGTAATTCTTCTTTCATTTCGAGTGCGAATTCACGCTATGGAATCGACCCCTCTACCGGCAGAAACGCCCTTAACTATACGCAGTTGAATGAACGTATTCGTCAAGACGGATTAAAACCGTGGGAAAAACACGCGGTGCAACAACAATGGTTAAGTAGCCTTAAAAAATACCATGACGATTTACCGGACGGTAGCAAGAAAGACGTGCTTGGTAAGCAGATAAAAGAGATTGAAGATCTACCTGAGACGCTTAAAGAAGATGATTTCCTAGGACTTGGATCGTTCTTAGAGACACTTGGCAAAGGTAAAGACGCTTTCGATTCGGGAGTCGCCGTGGCTTCCGCCACCGGTTTAAGTCACCTCGCTGTTTCTGATAGCGATCTCGATAAAGAGATCGAAGTGCATAAACCACAGCTATCCGCAGATAAAAAGCGGATCGACGCTGCAATGGCGCGCTATATTAGTGACTACGTAACAAAAAGCGCCGATACTGGTGAGCTGGCGCAAGTCAATGGAGCTGACTTAAGAACGATGGCGTATAACGCCTTGCCTAAAGAAGATCAAGAGAAGTTAGCGGAGTACGATAAAGAACTTAGTGCGCGTAGAACTGATGTTGCATTAAACCGGAAGGTGGATGGAACAGTAGGAGATGTGTTAAATACGGCACGAGGAATTGCACTACAAAACACGGTCAATGCCAATAAACACAGTCGCTATGTAGGCGAAGATGAACGACAAGAGGATTTCAATAAACAAGCGGCAGAAGGGCTATGGGGTACAATTAAGGCATTTGCTAACGACCCTGGAGCTGGTATTCGTGTTGGCGCATACAGTACGGGGCAGAATGCTTTTCCGCAAGCGCTCGGTATTCTCGCGGGTGTCGCCTTTAAAAGTCCGATGGCTTATCAAGTCATCTCTAGCCTAGGAAACGTACCGGCGGAAGTGCAAGGTCAATTTACGGAAGCGTTGGCAAAGGCATACCAAAAAGAGTTCGGTAAATCAGACTTGGCAGGCATTACGGACGCCGAGTTTAAGACTTTGGTGAATAAGTATGGATCTGACCTCGGTGGTGCCATTGATGACGGGCTTAAGAGTGCTTCGGCTATTATGGCAACTGAATCCTTAACGGCTAAGGGCGTAGGTGTTTTAACGTCTAAGCTGATGGATAAAGCCAAGATTAGTAGTGAGATTATTCGCCAAGCTAAAGAGGCTGGTACCGCTGTTGCTAAAAGAGACGTTGTAACAAAAGCGCTGGGTATCACCGGCGCAACCGCACTTAAACTCACAGGCGAAGGATGGGAAGAAGCCTTTGGACAAATGGCGTCGAATATCGCTTTAAACAAGCCACTCATGGAAGGGGTAGGACAATCGTTCATCATGGCGATTGCGGCTTTAGAGAATATTCCGAACACCATTGCTGTAAGTAAAGACGCAGCGAATATGAGTAAAGTAGGTGATAACGTTGAAGAATATGTCGCTAAACAGCAAGAGCAAGCTAACGCTACAACCGAGGGAGGTACAAAAGTAGTAGAGCCAACGGAGGTCATTGAAGCCAAGGCAGAGAATAAAGCTCCTCCGGCGAAAGAAGAAAAAATCGAGGACGCTGAGGTAGTTGAGCCTGTAACAAAAGCGCAAAAGACTTTCGAATCGATTAGAGAAAAAGCTAAGCGAAATAAGAAAGGCAACGCATGGGAGCAAGAAACGCCGGCCGGTGAACTATCTAACGAAGATAAGTCAGCCCTGTTTACGGAATGGAACGAGCTTGCGAATAAACCTGATGCGTCTTTAACTGACGACCAACGTAATCGCATTCAAGAGATAGAAGATAAATTCTCTGATAAAGACGGCAACAACTATTTTATTGAGGCTCTCAACGCGTGGGAGCGAGGAGATTTTAATGAAAATAGAACAGATAATCGAGATGGCACGGCAGATGCTAACGGGCAACCTGTCGAACAAGGATCTACTGAGCCTAACGGAAGCGGAGAAGAACGCAGTTCTCAAACTAGTGAATCAGTTCCGCCAGCTCAAACCGAAACCGTTGCCGAAGGACATAGCCAGTCCGACACGGGGGCTTCTGCGGATCCTATTGAACAACCGCACAATAACACGCCAGCGAGCGATTCAACTGGGGCTGACGGACGCACCGGAGAAACAGACCCAACACGAGGAGAACGTGGAGAATTGGGGCAAGACGGAGGCCAACAAGGTGGAGAACCAACGCAAGCTATTGTCGAAGAAAGCGCAAGTAGCGGAGTACAGCAACGCGCGCAAAGCGATAGCGTGGGAGAAACACTAGATAGTAAGCGTGCTTATGTCGCTCGCCATGGAGGAGTAAACGCGTTACGCCAACGGATCGACGAGATTCAACAACAATATCCGCAAGCCAAAGACCGAGCTACTTGGGTAGATCTACCGGAAGACGTAAAAACTGAGTTGTATAATGCGACAGAAGCGGTCGCTGCTACTGCGCATACCGCGGAAGAAGCGAAAGCCTTAACTACACCAGTTAAACGTGAGACCCCTACGCCTTACTATAAACGATTACTTAAATCTATTTCGGATCAATTACGCGATGGAGACTTCATCTCCGCCGTGCGTAAAGGTCAATTATTCGATGGTAGTCTCAATCTACGTGGCGTGTTCCTCTCAAATTCGCAAACTATTAACGATATGTATGGTGATGGTACATTCGTTAAACCAGTATTGAAAGAAGGCGTAACTCTAAATCCACTCGTTATCGATGGCAAGAATTTAAACTGGGATGCCTTACCACGTGTCGCTATACCGGAAGATGTTAAGCAGAAGGTAAATGACTTACTCTATGGAGCAGATGCTAAGGCTGACTTAACCGCTCGTTCTAAGCGTGCTACTGACGCTTTATTAGGCTATGTTATTGCGAACGGTGTAACAGATGAAAACGGTGTACCATACAATGCGGTTATGGTTAAAAGCTACACCGACATGGGTGGGTACGGTAAAGGCAGTCGCCAAAAGGTTGATAACATTCAAGACGGCACCCTTGCTGATACACTTATGCTTTCGCCTGACATCGTCTCGCATTGGGTAGAAGTGCCGGCAAAAAATAGATCTGTTAGAACTAGCGACACGGCTAAAAGCTATGCAGACATAAAAGACAAAGTACCTCTCGCACGTCCTCTACGCAAACCTGTACCAGAAGCTACGTTAGCGCAGATGGGCGGAATCTTGACCGGCGATGAAGAATTAGACGCAAGAACAGGTGTTAGTCAGAAACGTAGTTCGAAGGCAAAAACTAAAGATAAGGCTACGACTGAACAAACAGAAGAAAATGCACCTGTGGAGAACAAAGAAAAGACTGAGTTATTAAATGAAATTAAACAACTCAAAGATACTCCTACCCCTGAACAAGTCTCGGCATTGAGAGATGAAATGCGTGATAAAGAACTCACGCGTGATCTAGAGGTTCGGAACGCAATTCATAAACTCGTTAACAAGCTAGATGACGAGGCGTATGACCGCTATTCGCAACTTGAAAAGGATAAATTCAATGCCCGTAGAGAACAAGTACACCAAGAATTTGAGAAAGCGATTTCTACGCCGTATGAAGAAACGGTGAAGAAAAGTAATGCGAAAGAGGCTGCGATTAATGATGCGGTAGTATCGGAGAAAGAGCAGATTAACACCACCAACGAATTCGCTAAAGAATTCAAAAATGTTGATCTACGTCAAAATCAGGCCGTAGCACATCGTTTGTTGAAACAGCACCCTGATCGTGAAGACGACATTAGACAGGCATTCTTCCGTGCTACGCCACAAGCGAGAGATTCTAGCTTTGAGGCGGCTAAACGTGGCTACATTAAGTTCCACAAGAATAACCCTACGCATAAGGATTTTGAAGGCACGAAAGACGGCTTATTGGGCTTCGACTTTAAAGGCAATCCAGTGTACGCCACTACGGAGGAGTTCTTCGATCAGTTAGTAGAGGACGAATATTACCAAGCGGTTGCTACCGAAACGCTAGCTCATGCGCAAGCCGTTGAAACGGATAAAGTGAATACGCAAGAAGAGGCGGTTAAAAATTCACTTCGTCGTAATCAGTTCCGAGGCAAAGCTAAAGAAATACGTGAGGAGGCTGCGAAAGTCTTAGGGCAAGAGCGTGCCTCTAACCAAGACCTCGCTGGTATGGCAACCGATCGAGAAGTACGCGAGAGTGTAGATCCACAATCTTTGCTTCGTAAATTCTTAGACTACCTGAATAAAGTCTTGGCGTCCGTTATTGCCGTGGTTGCCGTTGGGTCAATGACTATCCCACAAGACGCTCACGCGCATACAGGATATGGTACATTTACCCAGTCGCAGAAAATCGAAGGTGCATCGCAAAAAGCCAGCGATACTATTAATTGGGTTGTGGCCAACAAAGACCACGGCGGTAAATCATTCGTTGTCGCAGATAAAGAAAACGGTAAGATTTTAGTCGTTAGCACAGAAGGTAAAGTACTTGATTCACAAAACGCAATCTTTGGTAAGAACAAAGGTGATTCAAATGCGTTCGGTAATACGCCAAGCGGTAGATTCCAACTTCACAAAGTGGATACGAAGCAACTTACCGCAACAGATCGTCGTGTGTTTGGAGATAGCGTATTAGACTTGACCGACAAAGAAACGGGTAAGAAAGCGCGTAGTTCGGACGGACGAGTTATCGCTATGCACCGTGTTGTGAATTTGCCTGAACGGAAAGCGGCGATCGATTCTGCGACAGCAAGCGACAATTTCTTATCGCATGGTTGCATTAACATTCCTACTGCATTTTACAATAAGGCGGTGGATAAGTTAGATGGAGCGATGGTGTATGTCCTTACGCAAGAAGACGGTAAAGCAACACAGCCTACTAAAGACACCAGTAAGCGTACGCAGTTTAAGCGTTCTGCGTTGAAGTGGAGTAAGGCTGCGAAAGACGTTAAGGCTGAGGGTATTTCTGTGGATAAATTGTCTTCCACCTTGGAAAAGGCGATAGGTGATTTAAGTAAAAATATCCGGTTCGTAACTAAAGAAGACTTCGACAATGAAGGCGCATTTAATACGTTGCGCAACGCTGGCGTGGAAGGTTTCTACGATGCCGATAGCCAACAGGTTTACATTGTCGCTGATAATATCCGTGCCGATAAAACTCTTTCCGCAGAAGAACGCGCTACATGGGTGGCATGGCATGAACTGTTCCACCAAGGGCTTGATGTCAAACACGGCGAAAACTTAGGTAAAGTACTAAGCGACGCAAGTAATAATGCGTTTGTAAACACACTCGCTAACGCCATTCGTAACGACCGTGCTGATAATGAGCTAACAGAAATCACGCAGGAAAAAGCAGTCGAGGAAGCACTTGCTGAACTCGGAGCTGCGTTAGAATCGAAGAATGTCGCTGCGCTCGAACAACGCTACGGCATTTCTGTACCTAAAGAACTACGTGGTGAGACGAAATCTTTCGTAGAGAAAGCACTTTCTGCGATGGCGAATGTTGTACGCAAAGTCTTAGGTAAACCTACTTTCACGCATAGCCAAGTTCGCACGTTGTTGGACGAGGCAAAACAGGCTATCGTACCAAGCAAAGAAATGCGCGCTTTAGCGAAAGCGGAATTAGAGTTTATGCACTCACCTGAGTCGGCTTTGGCTGGGGCAGTGTCGTTCTCTATCGCAGATAAGCTAGTCGAAAAAGCGAAAGACTTCCGAGATGTGATTACCGGTGGCGATATTAGCCGTACTGGTTCTATTCCTTCCCGTGATGGTTCGCGTTCTGCGAAGGCAACCACTGCCGGACAAAGCCTGCTATCACGCTGGTGGACGCAGGTACAAGACTCCATGCAGATTATTATCGACCTCGATCCGGAAGGTAATGGTGGTAAGTTATCGAATGCGGTCGCTACGTACTCAAATCGTGCGCAACAAGTCGCTCGTCAATATAGTAAGAAAGCGAAGGCGTTCGAGCGTAGTATGCTTGACTTCGTAACAGCGAATAAAGACTTGTTCCCGAAACGCAAGAACCGTAAGCAAATAGACCACCTTATCCAAGACACCACGTCTTCATTGCGTGCTATCACTGGTGGTAACGAAAAGATACGCCGTAACATGGAACGTACGATTTTCGGTGATGACATCTACGACCAAAATGGCCAATTCATTCGCCATGTACCAGGCTTACTTGATAAAAAGCGTGAGTACGAGGAATACTTAGAAAACAACCGTATCATGAATCTCGATGTTCCGTCCTATATCGTCGCTAAGTATAAACACTATACGGAAGAATTAGAGAAGATGGTAAAACTCCAAGATATGTTCGACAAGTCAGACGATCAAATCTTGGTGCCGGCAAGCGAAAACGATACCAGTCGTAAGAACTGGCGAGGTCATGATGGCTTTACTACGGCAGAGGCAGAGGAGAAGTTAAAACAACTTAAAGACCAAGGCTTCATCGACGCTGACGTATCATCGCTAACTAAAGAACCTTACACGGTACGCCGTTATTTAGGTACCGATGAAAACACCGGCGACCCTATCATTGAGACGGCTACGCACTATCGCTATAAAACAAGCGATGTGAAAGCCACCGTAAAAGGTCGCATCATGCCGTTGGCCGAACAGTACGTGAGCCTTAGCCAAGAAATCTACCAAAAAGCGGTCGATCTCATTGGTGAAGAAATTATCGGTAAAGCGACTAGCGAAGAATGGGAAACCGGTACGATGGGTAAAGTCCGCAACGTGTACAATATCAACGCCAAGGATAGTAAAGGTAACGCTATTGACGATGTTTACGATGTAACGAACGCGAACAATATCGACCAAATTGTCTCACGCCAAGAGGCAGCAGAATACTCAAGTCGCCAAAATGGCCGGGCGTTTAATGGTGGTACAGCGAGTGAAAACTTAACGTGGCACATTGAGTTGATGTCTAAACAGTATGCTGCGAAACACGTGGGTGAAGTGATGCTTGAAATGAGCAAAACACACCCTGACAAAATAAAAGTCTATAAACGTAACACCCCTGAATACAGTAAGCAAAACGGTATTCTTATTGCGCGTAAGGTGAATAACAAAGGCAAGATTGAGACGGAAGTGGTAAAAGTCTCCTTCGCAAACGAAGAAGCTAACCGTGCGTTGTTTGGCGAAAACATCGCGAGATTCACGCCTTCGGATAACCTCGTATTACGAGCTATCCCTGCGCTTGTGTCATCACTCACACGCTTGGCATCCGCCGGTCTTACTACGACCTTTGGCTTTAGTGTTATCAACGCCTACAAAGGCTACAACGAAAAACTTAATCAGTTGATGGCGTTTACCGAAAGTAGTCCATTTGTGAAAGCGATGTCGCCGGAAGGTCAAAAGTGGTTCCAAGGAAATGGGGCCATAGACACCTACGCCAAAGAGGCTAAGCTACAAGCGTTCTTGATCAAGAACAAAGTACAAGAGACAATCTTTAGTCCTTTCAAAATGTTCGCTAGAGAGAAAGCAGCAATCCTCTTTGCGCAACGCTTAGTGGATAACGGGTCGTATGCAGAGAAAGCAGCACTACTTCTAGGTAAGTACCTACCAGCGCAACGTAACGCTGTACAAGCAGAGCTTGCGAAGTTAGAGATGATGTATAAGGCAGGTGGTATTTCCTCGCGGGTCGAAGACTTAATCAACACCAGCACGGACTTGAAGTTACGCTTTGCTGCCGGCAAACGTTTTACGAGAATGGCTGACGGGGCTAAGGCTATTTTAGACACTGCGTCCACTATGACAATGTCGCAAGAGTTAGTGTCATCACTGATGATGTATGACTTACTCACCGGTACGTTCGGTATGGATCCTCAGAAAGCCATTGAGGCTAACTTACACTTTATGAACTTTAATAAGCGTGGAGCAAGTAAGTTGATGGGCTATATTCGTAACTACACGATGTTTGGTAATGCGATTGCGCAAGGTGCGAAAGCCTTCCAACACGCTTATCTTGAGCAAACGAATAACCCTGACGATAACTTCTTGGGTATTTTACCTGGCTACAAATGGTCGCCTAAAGGTACTGCCCGTATGGTAAACAACGTGGCAATCGCTGTATCACTTAATTTACTCGCGAGAGCGATTGCCGACTTCGCTTGCGACGATAACGGAAAACAGTTAGGCAACCCAATCTCCGGCATGAATCCATACCAATTACTCCGTGAGGTACCGGTTGTGGTCGGATGTTCTGAGAGTGGCTACGGTGCTATTCGTTTCCCAGTGGAATATGGTGCCGGTAACGTAGAGAATGCACTAGGTGTATCTGCCGTACAGATGATGACCGGTGCGTGGTCTGCGAGCCAAGCGAAAGACTTTATTATTGATAGTTTATTGGATAACGCCGTGCCGGTGTCTATTCCGGTGGCCCACGGTAGTACACCATTCCAAAAAGCTGCGTTGTTGTTATTCCCACTCGTACCTGAGCCGTTTAAAGATCCAACTTTGGCAGCGATGGGCTTGGATAACTTCGGTAACCGCCTTAACTCACAACTCGCGAGCTTTAAGGACTACAAGCCTGATACAGGTAAGAAGTCAACCGACCCAGCATGGGGACGCATATCAACCGCACTTTACGATGCCGATCTGATGGGGATTAGAGCCAACCTCACACCGGAAGAAACGAAAGTACTCGTTACCGGTTGGACTAAAGGGGTATTCCAAAAAGTACTAACTGCCGTGGTTGAAGATGAACCTAAGCAGTCTATTTGGGAGGCCATGCTAGGTGTAAGTTCCTTCTATCGTAAAGAGCGTGGTTGGGATAAAATCGCCTATGCGATGTCGCAGACTTACATGAACGACCGTTACAGCGACTTAACCGCTATCGCAATCAAAGCGAAGGGTAAAGATAACACCGACCCAACGCCTACTTGGTTGAAGAAGAACGGGTATGAGTTAGACGACAAAGAGATGAAGTTGCTTAAGTCAATTACGAAATACCGCCATGCGCTCTCAAATACGAAAGCATCGCAGGAAAAGCGGTTTAATGACAACGTAACATTTATCAAGTCCATTAGAGAGATAGAGGGTATCGAATGATTTACCGAGCTGATAGCCGTACCAATGAAATAAAGTTGCGCCTCAAAAGAAGTGGGGCGCACTTATGCTATGACACCTTAGCGTTACACATCACACCACTACAGTGTGAGAAACCACCGGAGTATTGTTACGGTTATACCCCGTGCGGTGAGTTTAGACGGGTAGAGATAAAACGTGAACCACCACTAACTTTAGTGTATGATATGTTCGATTCCGATGATGAAGGGAACGTACGTTTTATCATAGATAACCAATTCGCTGAGCTTTGCAATGGTCGCTATGTAGCTACAGTTAAAGCGAGAGGGTGTGAGGTGTACAAGTTCCAAATCGACAAGCGCGATAAACTACAAGTCGCAGATGTCATCATTCCTGAACATGATTCTTGTTGCGGAGGCTAAACATGGTCGCAAAGACAATGCCGGGTTATGTGGGTAACTTAACGGCGATCTTGGAGGCGGATGATAAGTCTATTCCGCTCTCTAACCCAACCGAAATTATTAACCGTCTATCGCCGAACGATTGGACGACATTATTGATCCAAGACACTACCGGCTATGAAGTCGTAAAAGTCTTAAACTTCCAAGGTAACATCGCGATTGAGCGTGGTTTGAGTGGTACTAAACCTCGCCGGTTCCCTCTCGGAAGTTGTGTAACGTTTACTCCTAGCGATGAGCTGTTAGCAGCGTTTGATTGCCAAACGGACTGTTGTGAGAACGGAGTTGATGGTACCTACGGGAATACGACTACCGCGCCAAATACGGTGAACGTAGAAGTTATCCCCCCGCTTATTGGCGGAGCTGGTGCTGTTTTAGGTGAGCCTACGGGCTTTATGTTAATCAACGGCAAAAAAGTGCCGTTCTACGAATAGGAGATTGCGCTATGCAATTTTTCAACTTTAAAGACTACGCAAAATCATGGAGTACGTGGGTATTGTCTGCTGTGGCGGTAACTCCTGTACTCTCTGATAATGTACAGTCAATCGCGAGCTTGTTACCGGAAGCATGGAAACCTTACTTTGTCTCTGCGCTGGGTGTAATCGGCTTAATCGTTCGCGCTATTAAGCAAAAATAGGGGGCAACCATGGCTTGCAGAGGATGTGGCGATGCGGTCTATATGACGAAAGACCAGGTCGAGAACTACATTAATAAACTGATTAAAGACGGCGAACTCCAACCTGGCTTGCTAGGGTGTACGGGAGTTGCGTTGCCAAAAGGTACGCAAGTCGCGTCATGTGATGGCACCGGTGTCTCGACATACTTGCCGATCAAAGGCAACGGTACGAAGAATAATCCGGTTACGATCAACTTGAGTGCGGATAACTTCTCGGTCAATCCTATTACCGGTCTTGTTACACTTAAAGGTGTCGTAACGGCTGCGGATCTCGCGGAGTTAGAAGCACGCGTTAAGACTTTGGAAGATGCCCTCGCGAAGTTTGAGCAGTTAAATAGTATCGGTGGGGCAAGAGTTGGTGCGATCCAACCATAGGGAGTAGATATGGCGATTAAAAAAGAAGTCGTTACAGGTGACGACTTAGGTGAAGCCTTGGGTATCGACCCAGTGGCGAAGAAAGTAAATGTCTTAGCTGACGGAACGACAATCCGCGTGAATAGCGATAATAAGCTCGAAGCGGTTAATAGTGGCGGTGCAGGTTTAGACTGCGACGCTATCGACCAATTACCGGAAGCTGCGTGGAAGAAAGGGACGGTAGTTCTCGCAAAACAAGACGGCCAATGCGTTCGCTTAACTGCGCTTGCGTCCATTTTCCAAGAGGTCGGGGTGGGTATCACCGCGAACAAAGTAACGGCGTTTACGGATGATAGCTTCGATGTAGTCGTAACCGTAACCAACACCGGCGAAGGTAAAAACGACCTAACTAACTTAGTTATCAACAAGCCTAACGGTGGCGGATATACTATCCAAGACATCCGCGAAGCTAAACAAGACGTTGATTCTTTCGACAAGACCGGTGAACTGTCTTATGACATTAAAGGTCTTGCGAGCGGTGGTACGTTCACAGTTCGCTTTAAAGTAGTACCAAGCGAGGCAGGTACATTCCAATTCACCGCTGCGGTAAACCCAAATACCAGTTTGGATTTAGACGGTAAAAACAACACTGCGACGTTGATTCTTTCTGCGCAAACTAAGAAAGACGATACCTACGTTCCTAGCGTAGATTGTCCTTTAATCACTGCGACTGAGTTAGATCACAATACCGTGTTAGTGCAATCTGTACCTGTTGACTTTAGCGGTACAGTTCTCATTCCACCACGCGGACGTGCGCAGTTAAACATCATGGCGGAGCGTAGATCGTTAAAAGGCTTAAGAATTAAGCTAGATGGTGCGTCCACTGTGGTTGGATATGAAGAAACAAGTAACGCCTACGCGGAAGGTTTTATCCTCTTAAATGACACCGTAAGTGCAGCGAGAATAACTGTAGGCGACCATTCAGATTATTCTATCGATCCTGCTCATAACGCAGTGAAAAATGGGAAGGGAGCTTATACATTCACCGGTGGTGTACTAGAAATCACTGGCGATGTAGAAGCATTCACCTTTAGTTGCCGGCCGGTGGGTACGAACTGTAGATGGCAAACGTATAGTCTCGTCTCCTCTATCACTCCGCGTAAGCGCGCAATTACAGTAACGCGTCAAGACGGCTGTACAGTAACTAAAAAAGATACTTATCGTGAAGAACGTAAGTCCACTGAACAACGCAAGCTACTCATTATTCCTACGACGGTAAGTTATGATAAAGATCGCCTTATCGGTGGTCCATATAGCAGAATATCGCCGACGGGAGTAGATGAAAAACTTGTTATCACCGTTCGAGCCGGTACTGCTGCGACGGTAGAGTTTACTAGTACGGATAATTACGCTGACGCAGCGTCTTCGCAAGGTAAGACGGCTATTTCGGCAGGGCGTGTAACAGTCGCAGCAGACGCTAAAGCTACGGACTCTGTGAACACGAAATATATTCAAGTCATTGTGGAAGATTAAGGAGTATAGACGATGATTGAACATAAGGTTATTACTGATAGAGACACTGGCGAAGGTCTTGAAATTGATAACGGTAGACTAAATGTCGCCGTGGACGGTACTACGGTAGTTATCCGTGGCAATAAACTTGTCGCAGTGAGTAATAGTGTTGATCTTCACGTTAGTTCGTTAAGTTACGATTCGGAAACTGGCGAGCTAAAAGCGATTGTCACTGACGCTAACGGTGAAAACCGTCAGGAAGCCTCGACCTCATTGGCAGCGTTGCTTGCTCTATCGCAAGAAGCCGGTAACTTACTCACTAAAAAATCTGATGGTGTTTACCTTGGTGTTCGCGATGTGATCGATGAAATCGGTCGTGATGCGGTAAAAGAAGATACGCAAGTAATCAAACTAACCTCACTTAGTGGTGATTTCTTAGGTTACACCATTCCTAACTAAGTCTATACGGTGCCTTCGCGAGGAGGCACTTTTTCTTTAATCTCAAAATAGGAGTAAATATGAGTGTTGTCGTAAACAACTTTATTGGGTTCAATCCCCTTGAAGCCAAACCCGATGGATGTTGCGGATATGAGTTCGACATCGCAACGCTTGGCGTGCGACCATCTACACCACGTCCACGTCCGGATGAACAACCAAAAACACCGCCGTCGTTAGTTCTACAAGAAGTCGATATTCCCGAAGATACGGACACTCACTTCGTAGATTTCTTATATACGTTTGTGAAGATTCCACCTTCTAGCGAAATCTATCGTCTTGAAAAATTGGTGTTGAGACAGCGTGGCGAATCACGTCCAAACTCGATCAATGTTACTTCGGAGCTACAAGACGTGGCATCACCGGAAGATACTAAAATCACTATCTCTGCCGAAGCTATGCAACTGCATGAAATTAAAGAGTTTAGCTTATCCACCAACGGGCCGGTGAAAGGCGTTAAAGCGTTTAATGCGTTATCCGAAGCCGAACGCACTATAACATTTACTTCGCCTAAAGTGATTTCAGAATACGAGCCGGATAAGCCTATTCTTACTTCGCAAACAGTGAATTACGTTATCCCACTTCAACACTACCCAACGTTGAACATCGCAGTAACCGACGTAGATATGCCGACTTCACCATCAGGTCGTACGGTCATCCATACCGCACCGGTAGAAGATAGTCACCTTGCGACATGGCAAAGTATCGACTTAAAACTCCGCTTTGAGCGTCTTGATTCGCCGGACGGTACAGTGTTGGAGACATTCAACCTTGATACAGTGGCGGTGTATAATGGCAGTGAAGATACATTCGCGTTTGAAGGATCTGCGTTGCCGACTATGCCTTCCGGTGTGTACCGCGTACACGTGTCGTATGAAGGCGCAGATCGCGAAGAACCAAACTACCGCTTCGTAGTTCCGGCGTTTAATTTACTATCAGAACCGCGTAACTTCACCGCATAACACGAGGGATATTCTATGGCTTGTGCGATCTTGTCTTTAATGTACGGTAGAGATACACGCCCTGCGCAGATCTTAAATACATTAGTCAGTGTACTGTGGGTAGTATTGCTACTCATTCAAGAGTTCAACATCGAGGCCGTGAATATCCCAGCCAGCATTCAATCGCAAATTGCGACTGGTATTTGGTTGTGTGCGCTCGCCGTTGTATTCGCCTGTTTAGGCTTGCTAACACATGGGCGACCACACCAAATATTCAAGACGTTTGCGTTACTGCTAGGGGCTTTGCACCAAGCGATAATTGCGAACGGTTACGTAACTGAGTATCCCCCACTCGATATACAGTTAGTTGTAAGTACGGTGTTAAGCGTGTGGTTTATGCTCGCTGTGCTTTATGTATTACGATGTGAGGGGATAAATGCTCAATGAGCTTACGTTATACATAGACGATATTGTCATCCTCGTCGGCGCGGTACTAGGGTCGTTTAAGGCGAGTGTGGAGTTTGATCGAGAAAAGGCATTATGCCCTCGTTCGCTTGACGTAGCATTAGGCGTATTCATCGGTGTCGCAGTGGCTTACCACTTCGGGTCTAGCTTTAACCGGTGGCTGAGTGGGTTACTATCGGTCGTAGGCGGTGCGAGTGGTGCGGTGGTGCTGGAAGTCATTATGCAGATGCTACCGAGTATGACAAGGAAAGTGGTCAAGGACTGGCTGAACAAGAAGATGAAATGAAAAAGGCCGGGGATTAACCCGGCCTTTTTGTTAGGCTTTATTTAAACGCGTAGCGAGAATATCCCAGTAAGATTTCATCGCGTTATACTGCGACTTCATCAGCTCCCACTGTTCTTCGGCGATGAACTCAGGACGTGGGTTGAATACACCATCTTCTTGATGCAATAAGGCGTGTAGTTTACTTAGGCGGTCGTCTAGTTGACGGAACTCAAGCTCAACACGCTCTTTCCAGCTTAATTGGGTTTCTTCATACCAACGTTGTTTTTCGCCGTAACCTAAGATTTCCCAAAGTTTGTTGAACGCATTATCAAACGCAATACGCTCACCGATGTCTTCTGCGAAGATAGTTGGGTCAATACATCCGCTTGTTCCGGTAACGGTATAACCATTCTTTAGCGTGAGGACACATAGTGTCCCTGTGTCGCCATAGCGATAGTAGTTAGTTTCTTTAATATGTCCTTGTAGATAAGTTTCGGTCAAGCCGTATTTACTACTCATAGTATTTCTCCTATATTGAGGTGGTTAGATTACGCAGTTTCCTGTTTGGACTTTTGTTTTTCGCGTTCAATCATGATTCGCAAATAGTGCGCTGCTTTCTCAAGATCTTCCACGCCGTTTTTGTTTTTATAGCGAGTTACGTACTTAATGACATTACCTTGAAGATAATCAAGTCTATTCGCCATGATGTAGTCGATAGGTTGAATGGCGCATTTAGAGTAATGATCGCCACCTACTTGGATCTTTAACTCGAATAACTTGGTGTCAGACGCACGTAATCCATCGATTGATCCTTCCGATACGAAGGTGCATTTTTCCGTATCTTCATCTCGTAGCTCAGCGAATATCGTTTTACCCTCACGAAAGCAACGTATTAAGTGAACATTCTTAGATGCTTCGTAACGGACAAAGTAGGGGTGGTGTCGCGATATAGATTCAGGTAAGTTAGGAGCTATAAAACCTATCAACCGTAGAGTGTCGTTTAGGTGTTGTTGAAAATCTTTAAACTCATCGGTTATGTCTGTACATAGTGCCACATGAATAGTCTCACCTTGTTCAGATTTACCCCCGCGCACTTCCGTGATTTTATCTATAACTTCCGCTAGGCGTATTGCCTCTTCTTCTGTATCAGCGACATATATCGGTTTTGCTTTCATTTAATCGTTCTCCATTTATCAAATTTGTCTAATCAGGGCACCGGGTGCGACTTTGAATCTACACATCTCGCCTAATATAAACAATTCTTCCGGTGTATAAGCGATGGAGCTATTGCTCGCTTGCTCACATAAGTAATCATAGAACTGAATAAAATCGGCTACGTCTCTGCGTTGTGAAGGAAAGTTCACGATACCAAGGAGGTTCACATTCGCCACCGGGCGGAATGCTTCTTCCCATACACCTTCGTTGTCTAATTTATAGCGACCTGCCGCAACCATGGCAGTTACTTCTTCGCGCATAGCGAGTAAGTCAACGAGTTTGATCAAGCGTTCCGCGCCCAGTCCATCTTCATGTTTTGCATTTAGCTGCCAAAGGATAGCACGTTGCATCATACGCTCTAAGTCTTCTAACTTCTTACCGAGGATATGTTTGATAGGCGTGGTAATATCGCCGGTGTAAGCCTCGTACGCATCGTGTAAAAGACCGAGTAAAGCGATGTGAGGGTTGCCGGTTAAATCTAGGAGTACCTCAGCCACATATAAGCTATGTGTCGCCACGTCCGTACCAAACCCGTTAAAGCGAATGACTTTAGATAGTAACGTAGCGATTTCGTTAATGTCGTACTTGTAGTCGCCTGGATTGTGGAAATTAATAATGTTACCGGTGGGTAACGCGCTTATGCCATTTAAGTCCATTCTTCGTCTCCTTTCTTGACGGATATTGTGAGTTCTAACCCTTGCTCTTCGCAGAAGCTACGTAATGAATTTACGCGTCCACGAAGTAGCATTCGTATGCCACTTTCAGTTTTTCTGTAGTTCTTGCGGTGATATAAGGTAGCGCACGCTTTACAGCGACGGGTGGCTTTACCACCATGCCCTCGCTCAAACTGGTCTTCTTCCTTCATTTCACCGCAGTATCGGCACATCTTTAGACACATAATGTTTCCCCTGTGACTGAATCGTACACATCGAATAAGAAGTTAGTTTGGTCGTAGAAAGTGTCTTTAAGCACGGTTCTAAGGAAATTAACCAAAGCCTGCGCGCGTCGTTTAGTTAGCTTAAACTCGTCTAGCGTACGTTCTTCCTCCGGCACAAATAAATGGTATGCCGGCACACCGATATTTTTCGCAGTTGCCTCCCACGTACGATAAGCGAACATAATTTCATCTGCGAGCGCACCTACGGCGAAAGGAGTACTAAGCGGTAGTTCCTCGCGCATACCTAGATAGTTACAGAGAAATAATCTCGGAGGATGGCGTGGGTCTTTTTCTACGCAAAGACCGTGCCAATTTGTCGCAGGATCTACGAGGACTGATTTAGCTTGCTCGATTAATTCTGCGTTATCTTCCGTAAGCATTATCTTATCCGCCAAATGGCATTCTTCATACGTACCAGCAAAAGCGAATGCTAGTGTATGGCTTGTGTTATACTGGATACGGAGCTTCTGCGCAGAAAACGACGTATTGTTTCGGAAACATCTGCGGTCGGCGACAAGAAAGCGACCGTCCCATACGATTTGTGTCATGATTATTTCTCCTGTTCATAAATTATGGGTATCGCTACCCAGTCTGTACCGGCGATAAGTCCGTTGCTATCGCGGTACTCAATCATTTGCTCAATGACTTGGCTTCCATCTTTGTGGATTACGCAACGTAGGTTCATCGTGGTAACAGGGGTAGATGACTTGCCTCCGTTAGCTGAGTTCTCCTTTTTGCCAAACGCGTGCCAGTTACTCACTTGCATCCTCCAGTAGGCTACTATAGGTGGACTTCACAAGTTCGTCGGCTTTTATCACCATACAATACGTACGACCTGTGGTGTTTGGTAAGCCTTTGGATAAGATAAGCCGTGCGCTCGCATGGGTAAGTAACCCACGTTGTATCAACGCATCCTTGACCGAGTTGATACCGATATTGCGTTTCGACAAGTATTCTTTTAGCGCAGAGGTGCGGATATACACCATGCCACTGTCTTGCTCGTAGCGTACGTTTAAGGTGCCTGTCGGTGCCATGCGAACCATGAGCTGTCCTTCCTGTACGCCTACGTCCGTTACCACGGTATTGCGGATATTATCTGCCAAGAAGCTAGACAACACGTCAGTAGGGCTAAACTCGTAGGTATTACGTGATACGCGGTTGTGTTCCACGATACTAATCAACGTATCGAATATCGCTCGCATATCCCATTCGACTAACCCCATCTTGTTCGCCAGTACCCCTGCGACGTAGATAACCGCGCACCCGACGATCCAAAAGCGTTCGTCTGAGGTGGCCTCAAGGCGTGTACTGAAGCTCTCAATGGTCGTGTCGATCAAGGCTTGAATATCCGCTTGTGGGATTTTTACAAGGTTACTAATCCATTCCGCCCCGGCCACACCGTAGTTCTCGCGAATAGGGTTCTTAATTAAACGTTCACCCTCGTGGACGGAGAGTACAGGCTTAGGCAACTTAAACTCTAACGTACGTGAGATTTCCGCAGCCACATCTTCTTTCGCAGTATTAATGCGGTCGATTAGTGAAAAGTTACCGCTAGAAAGCACCATAAGCTGCCAAGACAAGTTATCCATACGCTCACGCATATTGGTGTCTAAGCGACGTTTTGTGCGCCCCTGCGTTACACCCAAGAGTAGGTCTGACGTAACACGTGGATCTAAGTTCGATAGCTCGTCGATAGTAACGCCAAGATTACACCATCTACCGAAACGTTCTTCAATGGCGTTCACCGTGTCCTTCGCATTTAATAAAAGCTCGCTAGGGTGTCCCCAAATACCGTTCATCATCTCTTGTGTTGTGGTCTTACCGTACCCTGGCTTAGTCATTAAGTGCAACCAAATACCGTTGTAGTTAGTAAAGCGCATGAGCGTAGTACCGAAACTACTCAATACACAAATCTGCTGTTCTACCGCTCCATAAGTCGCTAGACGGCGCATCAAGTTCTTCCACCCTTCAAGCGTGCCGGATTGGCGGAACAAGCGACAATAGTTCTTAATGTTAAGATGTGGTTGTACAGTAACAACGCCATCTCGTTGATATAGCTTGTTACCTAGTAAGAACTGTTGGGTGTCATCTACCCACCCGAAATGTTGCATCTGTCTTACTTCCGTCATTTTTTCTTGAACCTCGTTCTGATACGCCCGTAGATAGTTAATGAGCGTAATCATGTGTTTGTCTTTAATGGAAACCCCGGCCATACCGAGCCGTTGCTTTAAGCGGTCGGGTGCGTACCAGTCTTTCATAAAAAACGAAATTTCTTGGTACTGGCCGTTCAATCCAATCCGGAGCATATACTTAACCATCACGCTCTGCTCACCGTCCACAACCTCTACGAACTTTGTCATGATCGGGAACAAGTCACCTTGGAAGAATACGACCTCTTGGTCGTTCTCTTGGTCGTTCTCTTGGATAACTAATCCTTTTGCGGATCGTTTGTACGGGAACGGTGGTTGCGGTGTGCCATCATTGCGCGTACTATCACTTCCGCCATTACCGCTGCCGTTACTGCTCTGTTCTGTACTTGTAGCGACGCTAGTCTCTGCGACTTTATCTCCGCGTTCTCCCTCGCTTGCGCTCTGCGTTTGTACTGGGTATTCCAACGCTCCGATCTCCAAGTTGTACTGAGGGACTGGGATTTCTTCATAATGCTCCGCCAAAGTTAAAGGTGTTTTTATTCTACCTTCCGCCATGTAAGGACAACCCTCGCATAGCTCACCGCATTCACGCTGGAAATAGGAGCAAGTTGTCGGCCCCATATCCATATCCACAAAGCGTTGTAACTTCTCTGCGGTGCGGTCTTCGTCAAAGCGAGTTGTCTCAGGAAAGCGAGTTTTACACTTGCTACGTAAGGTCTCTATGTGCTTATCTGCGTTCTCGCAGTAGCGCATTACACCAAGTACTCCACGCCATACAGGTTCAGCTACGGGGTTATCACCGAATAGCGTAAAATTTGCTACTTGGCAGCGTTTTAAAAAATACTTCGCGTGCTTAGGCTTTTGATCGACAAACGAGGACGGGTCTTTCTTGACGTACTCTACGACCTTTACCTTAATGGCTTCTATCTCTGCCTTGTGTTCGCGATAGTAAGGCTTAAGCGCATTTACAAACGTAGAGAATGGTACATCCGGTGCGTCTGAGATAAGCTCAACACGTTTACCATTCTTATGATTAATCGTCCCTACAGGGCGAAGAATACGCGCTCTATCCATTGTACACGCGGGGTCAGCGTATAGTCCGTAGTGCTTAATAATGGCGTCAAATACTTTCGCCATCTTAAACCAACTCTGTGCGTCGATTTCTTCTTCCAAGGCCCAGTAAGCGTGTACACCGCGACCACTGTTAATCACGATAGGGTCAGGCAGACCAATGGCATGAACGAAGTCCCATAGCTTTTCAATCACCATAGACTGCGTGGCATAACCTTTCTTCTCCGCGTACTTATCCTCGCCAACGTCGAGGTCTAACCAAAAGGCTTTGAATGCGATAGTAAAGTCAGCACTGCGAGAGAAACCTTTGTAGGGTTTACCTTCGTATTCTTTATCAATAAAACTACGTTCAGGATCAAAACCACCCAATGCCATGTAAACTGTGTTACTTGAGTGGGACATAAGCCCTATACGTTTCGATAGGTCAGCAACGGTCTTAAACGTTTTATGGCGTGTAGTAAGTGAAGGGGAACCGTCTGCTTTGAATACCAAGTCTCCATTGTTATCTACACGCTGTTGCATTACAGCCATAACCTTAAGTCCGGAGCTTGGTAATATGCGAGAGAGGTGTTCAAAAGTATTCATAATGTTGCACCTACGAACAAAAGTCAGATCTTACTCTGCAATCGGGCAATTTAAAATGCGGGTAAGCAGATGCAAGTAGGTACAACATTATGAATACTGTACAGTTGATTGGATTTATCATTGATATTGCCCTCTTTATCGGTAGAAAACGCGGTGAGTCTGCTCTCACCGCGAAGTATTTTATTATAAATTAATCTTAGTCGTCAAACTCATCTAAGTCTTCCGCTAAAACTTTTGCCTTTGCAACGTCTTCCGATTTTACTTCAACTTCGTTAGACACAACGTTTTCGCTTTCTTCTGCTTTCTTCTCCACGGCTTTGCGTTTAGGCGCAGATTTCTTCGCAGGCACTTCCGCCGGAGCTTCTTTCGTTTCTTCGACTTCCACTTCTACAGGCTCAAGTGCTTGTGGGAAGTTTTCCGCTAAGAATTCACGGACTTCGTCTTCTGTTGCATCATCCGCCCATTCTTTCAATTCAGCGTAGTCATACTCACTAGTATTCACCACATCAGGGTGTTCCATACCTAGCACAACTTTGCGAGTTTTCTTAGCTGGTGGAGCTTTCTTAGCAGGTGCTTCTTTTTTCTCAGGGGCCTTCTTAGACGGCGGAGCAGATTTCTTCGCTGTTTCTTTAGTGGCTTCTTCTACGCTTGGCACTTCTACGTTTACAACCGGAATACGACCTGCGGATGAAGGATTATTAAATGCAGCATTGAACGGCTCAAGTAGTTCTTTAACGTCGTCGCTATCTTTTAGTCGTAAGATTTCGGCCATTTGTTCTTTATTTAGCGTCCAATATCCACCGTTAGCGGTCGATGCGATACCAAACTTCATCGTAGCAACTTCCATCTTAGGCATCGCCATACACGTTGTTACAACGGCTTGTGTTGGGATCGGCATAGGTTTTTTCGTTACCGGATGAACTTGTGAAGTTAATACTTTCATGTACCATGCGTAACTACCATATCGTCCTTTAACTACCGTGTCGTCTGTTAGCGACTTATATTTCGGCTCTAACACTACCGGATCGGAGAACGTACCGTCTTCATTTACCAACACGCAAATAAGGCGACGATAGGTGTTACAAGGAAGATTACCGTTGACGTAGTTCTTACTAATTTTGTTGTAAGCACATTCTTTACAACTATCGCATAACGGGTGTTCTACCGTTGTGTCAGGTGCTTGTCCGTCCGTACTGTAACAATCAGGTGCTTCAAATTCACCGGAATCTTTTTGTTCGTCGTAAGATTTCTCATAATGAATACGAGAGTTAAAGCTGCGCTGATCGACGATAACGATTTTAGGTTCACGCCCTAGATCAACAACTTCACCTTCCGGTGTAACCAGTTCCCAGTCGCCACTATTACCCATCGACAAACGGGGTGCGCGTTTAAAACCACCGGCAAGACCTGCGGTTAAGTCTTTAGTTAATTCTTCTGCTTGTGCTTCGTCGAAAGGAAGGGCTAATTCGCCCATATTCAGAACCATTAAGTCAGACATAAAAAATCACTCCTGTTTAATTATTTAAGTTTACGTAGTTTAAGTCTTTGCAATGTTTTTTGCTCTACCCCTTTAGGTAGATCTAGACCTTGCTTTGTTAAATCATTAAGCGTTGTACTTGTAAGCCGCTTTTGTAAGATAGCAAATGCTTCCGGATTTACTAACCCATCTCTAATATCTGCGGCTAAACCGTCGGCCACCTCGCGAACGACATACTCGTTCACATCTAAATCATTCGCGATACGTGAAACCACTTTATCGTCAGCTAAATGCCCTGACAAACTGTCTGCAACGATTGAGCTATATACCGACGTCCAACCTTCTTCGCCAACATTGTACACGGTCTCAGGTTTGTAAGAAACACCGAGTACGCCGGTGAATTTCATTTCTGATGAACCATCTTCTTCCATGCGATGACGAAGTTCGTCCTCGATGATAGCCAAGCGTGTCTTCGCACGTTTTTCATCGGATGCCACAACATCTAAACGATCTAATGTTTGACGTGCTAGTTGTGCGATGACTTCGGTTTTTGCACTGCGCAGTTTTGTTTTTAACGCTTCTAAGTTTTTCTCAGTTACGTCGTCCAAGTCCATACGACATTCTAATACTGTAGCAATTTGTGCTTTAAGTTTTAGTAAGTCGTCAGTAGAGAAGTTACCCAGTGGGAAATACTGCGTACCTTCGTCCATGTGCTTAGCACTATCGCCAATATAGATACGGTGTTCTTCGTCCGTTACTTCGTTGGACATACCGGGTGAAAAAATATAAAGGAATTTACCTTTTCCTGCCATAATAATTGCCCTCTTTGTTGTTAAGTGCGGTGGATTATATACTGAAAAATTTTTACTGTAAATCTATTTTTGTTTAGATACTGAAAAATTTTTACTGTAAGCCTATTTCTTGTTTATATAACTCAAGAAAACTCTGTTGTGCCTCACTACCACTTGCGAGTTTGTTATAAATAGCTCGTTCCAGTGGGGTGCAAAAAATGTGGTAGATACCCATGTTGTTTTTCTGTAGCTTAGACTGAATGCGCTTATTCGCTTGATCGTAAAGCTCTAAGCTATGGTGTGGCGTGAACCACACAATCGTATCTGCCACGGCGAACTCTAACCCGTGCGAGGTTGTTTTAGGGTGCGCAACAAGCACCTTAATATTCGGGTCAGTTTGGAATTTATGAACGACATCATCGCGCTTTTTACCTGTAACTCGACCATCGATCCACACCGAACCATACTTCTTGTTACAATGTTCTTGGAGTAAGTCAACCACAGCCTTGAAACTGGCGAACACAATCACTTTGTTGTCGGTACCTTGAATAATCTCGTCCAGTACTTTAAGTCGGCCCTTCGGTGGTAACTTCAATACCGCCGTGTCATCGTCGCCATCTTGATCCAATTTCACCACACCGGCTGCGGTCTGTAATAGTTTAAAGACTAACACCCCTGCGTTAGCTGCCGATATTTTACCTTCACGTAGCGGTATAGCACCATCGTGTCTTAGTTTGTCATAAGCTTTCTGTTGATCGGGTGTCAACTCCGCCTCGTTGTACATCATCTGTAGTGGAGGTAAGTCGAGTACATCGTCCGCATTAAAGCGAATCGCAGGTTGGAGTGCATTAAACACTATATCTTCCCACCCACGCTTAGGCACCCACTTACGCTCACCGACTTTGAACATCGTGGCCGCCTGCCATGCACCAACGGTTTTAGGAACGCGATGCGGTGCCACAAGTTTGATAAATCCATACGCAGCGACCGGGCCACCGGAGAGTGGGGTACCGGTTAAAGCCCATACGTACTTACACTTAGTCGCCATCTCATTCATCACCGCCCAGCGGTCTGACTTCGGATCGCTAAATAAGCGTGCTTCATCAATGATTAGTAGTGTCTTATCCGTTAAGTAGTTGTCCCAAATATCTGCCACAACTTTGATTCCGTCGTGGTTGATAATATGAAAGTCGCATTTCTGACGTAGAACAGACCGTCTAACCGACGCGCTACCTCGTGCTACCATCGCCCAACGATTGGCGAATATGGCATTGACTTCATTCAACCAAGTACCACAGTTAGACACGGTGCAACACACTAACACTTTGTCGATGATACCCTCTTTCATTAAGTAGTCAGCCGCCCATAAGCAACTCGCAGTTTTACCGGTACGTTGCGTATTAAGTACGAAGGCCTTCGGATTTTGCGAGACAAAAACGGCTGTCTCTGCTTGGTGCTTCATCGGGTCATACATCCCATGTAACTTAGGATAGGCATACTGTACTCGCATAGGTTCAAGACCTTCGAGTTTCGCACCGAGATTACCAAGGATTTTATGTGTATCGACATTATGTTTGACGGCCAGGTTATGACCGTCTTGTTTAAATTTAATACCGGCTTGTGAAAGTACTTCCGTGTACTTTGAAGGGTCTCTCACCTTTAGGACTATGGCTTTTTTATCCTTAACTACAAGTGCCATACCGCCACCCCTACCGAAAACTTATACTCTGAATTTCCATTTTGTAAGTTCACTGCGTGATATTTTAGAACTACACCTGTTTTATTCACGCTAACTTTAGCGAATGGCACCGTGTCTTTTAATGCGTCTGCGCATCGGATATTACTTTGAAGGATAGAACTAACTACCGTTTTTGAGAGTGATAACCCTATACCATACGCCATTGTTTCAGCTAACTCTTGTAACCGACTTTGGCATTGTTTTACATTGTCGTCTTGAAGATCTACGCCATATATAGATCCCAATGCCATATAAAACTTCTCCTCTGTCTCCTTATCGCTGTCGCCATCTGCGATAATTGTACTTAACTTACGAGAAAGTATCTCCACAAGGAAGTTACCTGTACCACAGCTCGGCTCTAAAAACGTGGTCTTCTCATCGTAGCACTCCGCTTGAATCAAGTCGCACATTTCCTTTACAACCTTAGAAGGTGTAAAAACCTCACCGAAGTTTTTAACGCGCTGACGAGAAAGAATTAGTTGCTCATCACTCACCGTCGAACTCCACAGGCTCAAGTTTGTCTTTCCAGCGATAGAGAACCTTAGCGTGTTCATGCTCTTTCAATGCGTCTAGGTCTTCCATATCACCGTACGTCCCATTGTTGCTTGCGGCTTTGCTTAATTCTTTCGCGTAGAATATGGCGAGGTCGACACTTTCGTTGTCTACCACCCACGCAAAACCGCGCGCTTTATGAATACGATCTAGTGCATAAGCCTGCAAGACGGTAGGCTGTTGTTTAGGTGTAGCCTTACACTCAAACGCAAAAGGCACACCTTTAATAATCGCCATTACATCGGGAATACCTGTCTGCCCCATACCGTTTTGTACCGGCATATAATAAAAGCAATCGCCACCTAGCGATTTTAGAAAGTCTATGAGTTTCTTTTTAACTTTCCCCTCTGGAGTTTGCTTAGCCATAATCTACCCCGAAATTCCTACAAGAATGAATCCAACTACCATACCTACGAACACACCTAACTTAAAACCTCGCCACCAAGGGTCTTCGCTCATAGCGATGTCTAACTTATTCATCGTTCGTTTTCCTCTTGCTTCGTCGCTTCATATCCACCTTGAAAGGCTTCCCATCGATTTTGTACACGCCAATCTTTAAAATTACCATTCGTGTACTGGTCGTATTCAAAGTGATGATACTCAGGCGGATATTGGCGGAAATGCCACTCTAAGAATTTTTTATGTAAGTTCATAAGCCACCTACTGCTGGGTAATAATAGAAGGCTCACCGGCCATTGCTTTTTCTACTGCTTTCACGATGTCCGCTTCGCTCATACCTTGTTGGCGGAGTTGGTTAGCCATTTCAATCGCCATAGCTTTTTTCTTAAGCTTCATGAAGTCTTCTAAGTCTTTACAGTAAACTAAGTCTTTTAGGATTACTTCCAAGTTTTGTTGGCGTTGCATCATAAGGCCATATGTCTCATTTACTTTGATATGCTGCGCTTGTACGATTTCAAGTAACGTTTCTTTGTCTAACTGCGCGTAGTGCGCCAAGAACCCATCGTAGTCTTGTGCTTCCAAGCGACTGTCGGCTGCCTGTAAGTGCGTTGCGTTCTTATTAAACTGCGCGCGGATTTTGTTAATGAAATAGGCGTAGCGTTGTTGTGGAGTTTTAGTTTGTTCAGTCATTGTTTTTACCTTTTATTCCAGAACGGGCAAGATTTAGCTTGGCACCATGGTTTACCACCGTTGACGGTTGGTTTATTTGGGCGACACAAACCACTAGGGTTCGGTAGCCATTCGTTTCTTTCCGTAGAGTGAGCAATACGTTCGATGTCTAAAGCTAAGTCGCTTTTCATCTGTTCCATATCAGATCGTTTGAACAGTAATCCTTTTCTTCCGTGTTCAATCGGACTAAATTGCATCGCGTCTAAGAAGATATACGCCACACGAATTTGCTGGATATGCGGATAAGCGATAAATGCCATGAGTGCATAGTTTGTAAGCTGCTTACGGAAATCTTCGTTGTCCTTGACCTTACCGGTCTTGTAGTCGAAGATAACCGCCTTGCGATCTTCGTGGTTTAATACCACCACATCCGCTGTACCACCATACCATCGCTGCTTATAATCACACGGCTTGAAGTCTGCCGTGATACCGAACTGAGTCTCCGCTAACTTCTCTCCTTTCATCAGCTCAAGGCGGCGGATTAAAGGTTCAAAATGTGCGGTCTCAGCCGGTAAGTCTAACTTCGCACGGAGGCGATCTTCTAAGTGCTTATGCCAACGCGTACCACGTTCTGTCTCAGCCGTGGACTTAAACACCACCTCTTTAGAAATGTACTTGGCATAGTACTGCTTAGGGCAGGTATTATAGGTGCTTACCGATGACGGAGATTGGGGCATGAGTTTCATATTAAATCCAACATTTCTTTCCGATTTAATGGATAAGTAGGACATACATGGTGATCCCATCGCTCTGAACCATCGTATTCAAAACGGCTAGACCAAGTACCGTCTTTCCACCAAATAAATCCGTACAATTCTTGCCTTCCATACCCTGCGTCGTACATACGATCTATTTCAAATAAGAACGATTGTAGTTGTTCGCTACTATACCCTTCCGGTAGATGAAATAATGTCGCATTATATGGATTCTCTCTATCCGTATGTAGAGCTAATTGTACTGCTTTTATGTTTTCTACCCCGTTAGTATGTTCGAGTAGTTCGGTTATTATGTTCATCTTCATATTTATGCTCCGTCGCGCTGAAAACTTGAGATCAAATAAGACACTTCTTTCGCTTGGCGGATACAGTCTTCTAACGCATTATGCGTAACAGGTTGTGGTGGCACCTCAATACCTGCGATTTTATTTAGCATCCGCACCGTACGAACCGAGCGTGTATTCCAAAACTTCCACGGTACAGGTAAGTTTAATTCGCCATATAAATTACTTAAGATCGCTAAGTCGAAGTCAGGGTCGCACGCCCACACGATAATATCGTCGTATTCTTCCGGCGAAGTAACCCCATAAGTACGGCTTTTAAAAAACTCTCCTAGTTCAAATACGGTATTATGAGGGCTAATCTTTTTCGAATTAGGATTCGTTAAGATATTATCCGCGTTGTTTTCTATTAACTGCTTGACCCACCACTGTACGGTGTCTCCTGAAATATGCCGATCACGCTGCATATCTAGTCTGAGTTCGCGATAGAACTCACGCTCAATCTTACCGGTAAACGGATCGAACTCAACCGCACCGACACTTAATACCACTGCGTTTACTGCGGTAGATAAGGTCTCACTATCTACCATGAAATGTTTAGCCATACTATTATTCCACCGTAATCACGCAGTCCATGTACAACTGTACAAACTTACCGGTATTTTTGCTTTTGTAATACACACCGCCACCGCTCTCCGAGTATTCTACGCGACCTGTAGATCTATCAGTGAACACCGGCGTAGCTGACCCTGAATAGCATACGATGTCGGTCTCGTTGTTAAAGCGCACAATCCGCTCTCTTTCCGCATCGGTACACGCTGCTAGTACAGCTAACGCTATCATACCGATAGTAATCATCTTTGCCACGCGGCGTTCGCGCTTAGTCATATACAACTCCTCCTCTCGTTCCTTCTACATACTCACCGACTACAGTAACGTTAGGACGAGTGCGATTGGCGTACTGTAATTTATTACTTACTTCCCCGTTCACTTTAATATTGCGAAGTGCGAGCATTGGGAACGGCACGTACGATGCACGCGATAGTTGCTCTTCCATATCTGAAACTAAATATTCACCTTTCATACCTTCAATGGTAATCACGCTTTTGCCGAACACTACGCCTTTACCTTCTACTTGCTTTTCGATCGTACGTTTGTAGAGTTCAGCGCCTAAGCGATGATAGGCTTCCTCTGTTTCGCGTAGCTTGTCGGCAAGGGTACGATCATCGAGTACGGAATAATCTTCGCTGCCGTTCTTTAATAGCACCGGCGCTTTATCGTACGTCGCTAAGAAAATATCCGGTTTACAAGGGTAAAATTCACCCTTAACACCTTGGATGATGTAATCACCATAGGACGCTGTCATCAAACCTTCAAGCGTTTCGATTTCAGCGAAAGGTGCGCCACCATTGAAGATGTGCACTTTGTCTAGATCTAACCACTCAGGCATACCGACCTCGACGTTTTCGGTTGTGAGTTGCCAAGCGTTTACTTTTACTGGTTTTTTGACGTATTTAGTCATAGTCTGCTCCATTTACCATTTGTTCTACTTTGTCAATCGGTTGTACAACATGAACTACTTGCGAATTATTAGGTTCGTAGTTACTAAGAACTATCATTGACCCACTATTACCGTTTGGATGTACTTTGATAATGTGCGCTGGGTTGATCAAAACAGTTTTACCTTCTATGGCGGTAAATGCGATTAGTTTAGTCATCCTTTGCTCCTTTCATCTTCGCAATAACTTCTTCTACACTTTCTGCGACAAGAAATTCGTTGTTATAGAGCACTCTTATCACTGTCGCTTTTAGGTTATGGTGAGGACTTACTGACATAATAGCGTTTTTATTTATTAAAACTGCGCTATCCTTCCCATAGTTTTTGAATTCAAGATACAAATTCATTTTTAATCTTCCTCTATAAGTGATAACGTACCGACGTTACGGCTCGGTCGTCGTAAGGTGGTTCTTTCATTCCTAGTACATCAATCGCGAAGCGATTTACTAAAACTTCTTCCTCTTTAAATCTACTAAACTCTGCACGGCAGAAGTCTTTGTATTCTTGGAAGTTAGATGGCATCCAACCCTTACCATTCGTATTTAATACATCGCTACCTTCATACAAACTGTCTTTTCTAACGATGTTTCCATTCTCTACAACAAACCCAGGTTCAAAGTAAAAAACTTTCTTCGTGTCGCTGAATTTATGTCGTTTTAATACCACCCGTACATTTCCGTCACTATCAGGGATTTTAATGTATGTGTGATACTTAGGTTCTTCCGTGAAGAAAAGTTTTAGGCTCATTCTTTAACTCCTTACCAAGTTCCTCTAATTTACTTCGTGTTACGTACAATGTACGCGCCACTTTTTGATCATCATCGCGCTTAGCGAATAACACCAAGATGCTACCGGAATTGTTACCGTCTGTTCGTTCACCGGTACTGTTGTTGATAAAACTGATACGCCCATTACAGATAAATGCCACCGCTTTGGCGTGCTTAACACACTCGCTGAACCACGCTGTACCCTAACATCGCCATGATTGTTCGCTCTAATCCACGTAGCGCAGTATCATGCGCGGTACTTGTAAATTTAATCTTTGCTGCCACAGACTAATCCTCCATGTCATCAAAATCACTCCACGTGATTTTATATTCACGTCGTTTAAATAGGCTTCTAAGGACTTTTTCTTGACGGGTAGTTAGCACTAAGTTAATAACCAAACTATATTCATTAGGTTGCGGAGAAATCTTTAACCCTACAACCTCTCGATTCAATAAACTTAAGCCCATTGCCTTATGGGTTTCGAAAACGAGGTCTAATAATTCACGTGCATTAAGTGAAGAAGTAAAACGAATAACGACATTATTCTCAATCATAGTTGCTCCTATTTATCTAATTCAGCGATTATCACAACCGCATTAACCATTGATTTACCGTTTTGTTCCAACTGGCGTAATTTCTTCGCCATGTAGCTCTCTTGTCCGGGTCGTGGCATTACCTCCACACGTAGCTCACGACGGTGGCTAGGCCATTCGTCGCGCTTTGCTAAAGTAACTCTACCGCGCATCCCTCGGAGGTTTAGTTTCTCCATAATCCGCTCAAGCAGCTCTACGTCGCTGACGTCAGCGAGAAGTGAAAATTGAATCTTAATCATTTTGTAATCTCTCCTTTGCCACCTCTACATATGAGGTGATTATTTCGCTCCCAATAAAGCGACGGTTCATCTTCTTACATACTACGGCCGTTGTACCTGTTCCCATGAACGGATCATAAACTACGTCTCGTTCACGTGAGAAATTTGTGAGGATCTTCTCAACCAATTCTTCCGGAAATGTTGCGCCGTGTAGATTAGTTACTTTCTTACCGCGCTTAATTCTCCACACATCATTTAATGTACCTCTCTCGAAGTTACAATAATTAAATTTACGACTTATCGCGTCGCGTTTTGCGAACACAATTATAAGCTCGTACTGTCGATTTAAGACGCCCTCGCTCATAGCCGGTGGAGCGTTCTCTTTGTCCCAAACAATTATGTCTTTTACATATTCGTTAAGTTCGCCAAGAAGTTTAAATACCGCTCGCTTACTTCCGGTAACGATTTGTACGTTATAAAATACAATGGGTGCCACTCTTAGAAGTTCTTTAATAACGCGCAAGTGGAAATCAAAGTATTCTGCGATCGGCATATTGTCACTAAACCCATCGTACTTCGTCGAAAACTCTTTCGTAATCTGACGTGAGCAATATTTCCCGTCTCGAATACGAAGATTCATATTGTACGGTGGAGACGTTATCACTAGATCAACGCTGTCGTCTGACATACGCGCCAATGTATTAAGACAACTTTCATTAAAAATTTTATTGATCATTTCGCACACCCGTAGCGTTGCGCAATTGAACCATCTACTGCTAACGGGAGTGACGCATACCACCCTGTTGAGTGCGTCATTACATCCTGCATGATGTCGAATACTTCTTCCGCCAGTTCGTCTTTACAACACACAATGATTTCATCGTGAACGGTCATCACGATATGAGCATCATCACGAGTGAATCCACGTTCAAAAAACTTCTTGCGTAGGTTTACGACTTTCTCCGCTGCGATGTCTCTACAAGAGGCCTGACAATTATGAACGATGAATGGTTCTTCTTCCCCTTTCACCACGAATCGGTTTCTAGGGCCACAGTTTAGGATGTCGTAAACTTCCTTCTCACCTTCGTTTTCGCTATGAAGGGTTAATGTAGGTTGATCTACGGTAAAACTGCGAATAGTAGCCTTAATATGGTCTTCCAACCGCAATAACGGAGTATCACCTAATTCACCTGCTTGGCACCAGCCACTAACAGTTAAAACTTCGTGGTCTTCTGTCATGCTTACGCCATCTACTACCACGCACTCCTTGTAACCTTTCGGTACAATACCAGCGTGATTTACAAACTTAATCCCGTCGTGAACCTTATCGGTTAACTTAATGTCTTTTAGCTTAACCCAACCACGGTCAGTCATAACTTCGGCATCTCCATCGACGCAAAGGTTTTCCGTAATTTTTCCACCGAACGTCTTTTCCCAGTCAGGTTTCTTAGTATGTTTGTTCTTACCCCAAAACCATAACTCGTTACCCATTTCACCTGGCCGGTGGTGTACGCCACGATATGTCAACGCCATGCCATTCGGGCGCATAATTTTGTTACCGACCGAATAAAACAATTCGTTCTTATCGCCTAACTCTACGTCAATACCTTGTACCATGGCGTTAAGCATCGTTTTACACTTGTCCCAACCTCGCTTAATATTCGGCGCAGATTGGCGATAAGAATTCACAAAGGATTGGAGTTGTTGTTCGGTAAATTCTTCTGAACGCTTACCCATTACCACGATAAGCCCGTTCTTACCGGCACCATAACCTAGACCTAATTGTTGCGATTTACCAACGAACCGTTGAGACTTATTAACTTCCCCGTACTCGATGCCGTAGGTCATCGCTGCCGTTACCTTATAAACGTCTTTACCGCTCACTAACGTGTCTAAGATCCACACCTCACCCCAAAGCCAACTATTAAACCGCAACTCAATTTGGCTCCAGTCCAGTACCACGAGCTTCTTACCCTTCGGTGCTTTGATAGCATCGCGAAGGCCCATGACGTGGAGTTCTTCTTCGTCGTTCTCGACTACTCCGGCACGGGCCAAATGAACTTTGTTATCGTCTAGTACGGCAACGACTGCATCGGCTGCGTCTTTGTAAAATACTTTCGTTCCTACCGGAGTGGTCTTATCAACAAGCTGATTTCGGTTCATATTCTGAACGTTAATGGAGTCTGAGTTATGAACTAATTTACCGTTCGCCCAAAATCTATGACGAGGGCCACAGTTAACAATGTCATAAACAGGTTCAACGCGAACGTTTGCCTTTTCTTCTGCTAATAATTTCTTCATCAGTAAAACCTTGTTTTATTAAATTCCGTATAGCTTCGTAACAATAATCCGGTCGCATTGACAATAAATGTCTTATTCTCGCTCCCATTGCTCCTACCTTATACGCTCTTTTATTACTCGCTTGTTCAGACCGCGTTGCCCAACGTAAATTACCTGGTTCATAGTGGCCGTTGTTGTCAATTCGATCTATGGAATGGTCTTTACTTGGACGATCACCTAAGTTCTCATACACCCATTTCGCCATTTCCATCGGAGAGTTAAACCGGAACTTTATACCTCTAGCTCCGTAATCCTTATACGCGTTTGAATTTTTATTTGAACATCGGTCTTTTGCGCCTGTACAAATAAATCTCAAGTGGCGATACGGGCAGTTCTCTACTTCTTCGGACACTTTGCGAATTGCTGCTTGTGTCATCTTCCGTTGATGTTCTTTCCAAGCAGCGGTTTCGGCTAGTTTCCGCATTTTCCGCTTCTGCGCGCAGTTATAGCAACCTATCCACCCTCTTTCTCTCATAGCTCTTTCAAGCTCTGATTTTTTGCTATAACCTTGTCTTCCACAAGAACAAACCCAATCAACTACCCACTTCCCTCGGTCATTTAGGTGTTCGCCCGTTAGCGTAAGTTCGCTTAACACTCGGTTCTTGGCAATCCATGATTTTCGTTCCTGTTCGCATCGCTTCAGATAAGCTAATCGTTTCGGTGTCATTGATGAACACCGGGTGGCACGCTGTTCCTGTGATTCCGTCATGTGTAATAACCTCTTGATACCCACTAAACTTAACACCCTCATGCTCTACGAACTCTACTCCGTCCCACACAAGGTCTGACAACAGTACGTCCACGATTTTCTTCTGAACTACTTGTTGTTCGGCTGTTAAGCATAGTATCAAAGTATCAGCAGTTAAGCAACCACCCCATCTACCTGTGTGCGCTGCGTAGTACTCTAAAGGCATCGGCATTGGGTTACGTGATGCCAACTCAAAGAACCGCTCAACCCGTGTAACCGCCTGTGACGACTTGTTACCTAACCGTGCTTCTACAAGTTCAACCACGTTTGGATCTTCGTGTTCGAGTAAGCGTAGAAAATCAAGGTCTTTCTTCGCGAAGGCATACTTGGTCTGCCCTTTGGCGTTTATTTTTGTTGGTGGCTCGACGCCCAAGTTACGCAACAATTCTGCGAACTTGTCGTCAGAACGAAGATCTGAAAGCGTCGCACCAACTTTACTTAGTAACGCATCACGTTTGCCATTCACCATGTCGCGTACGACTTTAAGTACCGGTTCGTGTAACTCCACTACCGGATAAGTAAACGTTTCGATTGTGGCAGTCATAACGTCAATCTCAAGCTCAGGGAACTTGAACTCACGCATAAACCAGTTATATGCCGACCACGTTAAGTCCACGTCCGTACATCCATACTTGGAATAAGCGTCGTATTCTTCGTCCGTGAAGTCCATGAGGTGCTTACCGTTAGCGTTTATGACTTCGTCGCCCTTATCAAGCGAGCGTAACATTTCTTCTTCGCTAAGGTGGCCCCACGTTGTGTTGCCGGCGTCATCACGTATAATGCCCCAGTTATAAACGTCGCGCAGTTGTCGTGTTACCACATCCAGTGAGTTGCCATCCCATAATTGACTGGCACGACTCATAAGCATGGTGTCTGCAATTTGGCCAGGGTAGATATTATAGACCCAACCGAGGATTGCGCAGTCAAACCGACCGTTGTGAGCGATTAATCGTACATTATCCCAACCGTAAGCAACTTCTACGTGGTTCAACCAGTCTTCTATTTCATGAGGGCATAACCACTCTGACGGGCGGTTGCCAACCTTTATCGACAATCCAGTAACTTCGAATTTAGGATTGCGAATATACTGCTCAATCGTCAATCCACTATTTTTATTCTTCAAAAAATACTTAGACTTCTTGTCGTAGTAGGTTTCGAAGTCCAGTGTAATTTCAGTGCGTTCCATCCTACCACCCACTTATAACGATACCGCCTTCTTCACCACGGCAAGGTTGGATTTCTTGTACTTGGTATCCCTTACTCGATAGTTCGTTATACACTTCCGTGCGATCGTTACACCCAAATCCGTTAAAGACTGAATCCGACACAAACACACTTGAACTATTCATGTATTCCGATTCTATGAAATCCTTTATACTACTAAGAACAGCCGAGGTTGAGCGATCTACTTTAGCTTTCTTTAGAGCAGAAGCCTCGATTAGTATTCCATCTGCCATCACTATTTCTCCGCTACATCCGGTGAATCTAATACGATCGTCTTCCCACGGTGCGACGCTGTGAGGAGGATGCCTTCATCTATTCCTACGCCGGCAAAAATTTCAAAATATTTATCGTTCTGTTTACGTAGTCGATCAACGGTGGCTTGTAGCTCTGCGACTTTTTGTTGCTCCGCCGTCAACGTTTCTTGTGCGTACCGCGCATATTCATTCGCATTATCAGTTTCATCGCGTAGAAGGCGTAAATCTAAGAGTAATTTCGCTTCAACTGCGCTAACCTCGCCGGTAGCAATTCGCTTAGCTAACTCAGAATCCTCAACGTTAAGGCGATTCGCTAAGTCTATATTGAATGCTTCTACCTTTTGACGTAAGGCTCTGCATTCTTCTTTTAGCTCAACGTTAGATGCGGTTAGGCGTGTATTCTTATTCACGAGATCCGTGGTAAGTTCGTTGCACTTATCCGCCACTTTCTTCCAGTAAAATGGATTTAATTTATTCAAAAAGTTCATGCTTTTACTCCTACATGGAATGGGTTAATACACCCTTCGAACCCACAACTACAACCTTCAATCAAGTGTGATTTAGACCCACCATGAACAGCGGCCACTAACAGTTTAAACGCATCACGGCGTTTACTACCTAACGCTCCGCTCACCGGCGTATCACCGGCTTTATCACCCACCCAAACTAGGTGTGGCCCACGTACTTCACATTCATCCAACAACTTAATATACAGTTCTTCATCACGAACAGTTTGCATTTTATTGCCCTTAACAAAACGCCACGCGAACTGCGAGATGTTAAAGTATTCACGTGCGGCATTTTGCGTACCGGTAAAGGCTTTTACGTCTTCTACATAGCAATGCTCTGCTAAGCGGATAGTGAAGTACGGGTACATCGCTGTGTTCTCTGCCAAGATTTTTCGAATGGCAGTCGGTGCGAGGCCTACTTCATCTGCCATATCTTCGGCTGCCACCGTTACGGCTAGGTCGAAGATTTTTTTATTTACCTCCATGAGGTTTTTCTTCGCACCGGCACGAAAGAAAGTACGCCCTGCTAAAGGTGAACCTAAGATAATATGTTCTTTCGCCACACAACGTGGATTCCCACATGAGGTTTTAAAGATGGTGGTTAATGTTGTACCTTCATAGATTTTCGTTCCACGAAAGGCACGGATATTTAAGTTTCGGTATTTACCGTCTTCTTGGCGCACACCAATTACCGGTGATTGACCCACCATCGCACCTTTCCAAATCAAACAATCGCCTTCTTGTACAAGCTTTGCTTTAACTCGCTCAGAAAGTTTCTTAGTCTTTCTCTCGCTCACGTTGTCCTCTCTGTATCTCAATAAATTGAGTAAGCACGGTTACGATATAATCGTTCATCGTTATGCCTTGGCGTCGTGCTTCTCTTTTAATGTCAGCTCTCAGGCTCTTTGGGAGCTGTAGCATAAATTTCGATTCCATACTCACACCGCTAAATAATATCACGGTGCAAGTATAACTTTTTACTTTTTAGTTTGCAACGATTATATCTTCAATTTAGCAAGCTCTTGGCGAAGGCGCTCAACCATCGTCCCACAGTGAGCATCCGCCTCTTCCTTGGTAGCAAACACACCAAGTATTACCGGCTCTTTAAGTGGCATCGCATACATCTCAGCCCACGCACAAAACTTCTCCTCGTAAACGACCTTCTCAACTCCGCCTTCAACTACGACCTTGTATGCCGGTTGACCGTCTCTAATCATAGATTGACTCCGCACGTTTCATTCCCTCCTCGTTGTAAAACAAGATTTTGTTCACTTCGCCGTTGTCATACTCCAACGCCACAAAGACTTTTAAACAAGGTGGGACTTCTTCGAAGTAGCTTAGCAGCCGGCCGCTTTTAACCCCGTCCATACGCCCTACGTGTTCGCCCCAGTTAATAAAGCCTTGCACCGTAGCGAACGGGTTAAACTTCTCATATCCAAAACTTGGGTCTTCAATGGCCGTCTTTTCAATCAAGCGTTGGCGGTATTCGGAAAGCTCACCCTTCTTCATCTTGCCTTCGCCTTCTGCGAACCAGTACCGCACATTACGTAGCTCTTTCACACGGTTAGCGAATTTAGGTTGATTATTAAACCACTCTACGTATTCACTAAGATAGTCAGTGCGGAAGTGGATTACATCTAAATCAGGCGTTTCTTGTTCATATTGGGTAAGCATATTTCCCGTTACATTAAACGCCCACATCGGTGCTAACACGGCTTCTTGCGGAATGTCTTCAATCTCATAAGGGCAGGCTACCCAAAACATTGTAAGCGCGTGTAAAGAGTTAGCCTGCGTCCACGCATCGACCAGCATATTCGTTACGTGGTCGTTCATCTCCGTCAATAAAACTTCCGTGATCGTCTGCGTGTTCATTTCACGGTCAAGATAGACGGTACCGTCTTGTTTACGACACACGACACCGGTCTGAATATTCCACTTCCAACGCTCAGCTCTAAGGCCTTCCTCTTGCACCTTTGTGATCGGCACAACCTTTTTTAGTCTGCGGTTATACACCAGTGTGCGTGGAGTCATAGAAGTTCGTAGTTCCCCGTCAACTACCTCACGTCTATCGACGATATTACATACCATCAAGTCTTTTATTTCAGTCGCCAGCATCCGTCTATAACGTTGCTTATGATCGACCTTAACGACCTTCCCGTCTTTCCGCCGGTTCTTACTCTTCGCCATATCGCCACCTTAAATAAATTCGAATGTGATGCCGTCAACTAATTGAGCAAATTCTTTAATTACTTGGAATGGACACATTTTCTCAACGCTAACATATTTCTTTACAATAGGGCCTAACTCCTCTCCCATCAACCGTCGAAACACCATGCGACTGTCCCCAACCGCCACGCCATCGTGCATCGTAAAAATACCAGGTTTCTGTGAGTTGTCTTGAGTTTGTATCCCGGCTTTAAACGAAGCCATCGCTACTACTTCGGTCAGCTTAATATTTACCAGTAACGAACACGCGTCGAAAATTATTTCCGCCATTCTTTTGTAGGCTTCTTCGCCTTTTAGCACTATTGAATTACTCATTTTTAAATCTCCACATTTTCTGTCCGAATAGCTCGGATCAGATCTTCAATATCAATATATACTTGGCGCATTACGTCTTTCGCAGGTGCGCCACACCATTCCGGTAACACGACTAAGCGTGTCCCATCTTTCGCCGTCATCCACGCATCCGTTGGGCTTTGCATTGCGTGGTTATACCACTCAGCGAAACTATCAAACCCATACAATGGCATAAGGTCTATTGCCTCAATAAATGTCGCCATAAACACACGCTTACAGATAAACTCATGAGTAGGCATCTTAAGCGACAGCGATTTATTTGTAATACTACGTAAGTAGGAAAGAAACGACGCTAATCCGCAACCTACGCGATTGTTTCCGCCAACCCATTTCTCAGAAGTTGGGTAGTAACTCACGCTAAACCCTCTGCACCGAATCAGGTAGTGGTAGCCATAATTCTTAGCTTCGGCTTTAAACCCGTAAGGTCGAATCTTTTCATTAAATTGTTTAAGTGTTAGGACTTTCATGCTTACACCATCTTTTTTGCTATCTTATAGAGGGCCTCAAAATCTCCATCTCTCAGCCCCTCTACGGTTTTTACATTCAGGTAAGCTAGATCATCTATCCGCTTACCCATCAACACCCACACTACCACCCGACCTTTATAATGCACTGCCTTAAACACACACTCTCCGTCTTGCATCCATGGCTCACCGTGTAGAAAGCGATAGCGGTCTTTTGTTAAGTGGCGTTGGAACAGGATATACTCCCGCCCCGTTCGCTTGTTAACTTTTACCCGATAAGGTAGCCAGTTATTCATCCTTTACGCCCTTCAACCATTTCCCTAACGCTTGGTAAAGTTTTTCTCCCTCAACGGGATCAAGCTCGAACTCAAATTTATCTTTACCAATCGTAAAGTAACGTGTCATGGTAATAACAAACAAATCATAGTCTGCTTCCCACTCTAAGCTTTTATTGCCGTGTATAATACGCATAGTTTTACACCTCTACGGTCAAATCAATAAAATTAAAGCCATTCGGCATCCAACGTAATAGCGCAATGCGAATATTATCGATTAGCTTTAAAGTTAACGCATACGCCTTGTCTCCCGTCTCCAAATTAACTACTAATAAATATTCACCGAAAGCATTTACCGCTTTCATCAAGGCTTCGTACGCATCGCCTGCGACAAGATCACGAGTATATCGGTTTAGCGCAATGTGTTGTAATGAGCTTAGCCCTTGACCGCTTAGCCCAACACCATGATTATGTTCGTATTCATGCAACGCCATGAACATAGTAGAAGGCGCAAAAATCATTTTGCCAACTTCCATCTGATTGCATACATCATCTAACAGCCATGCTGCATATCGTAAAAATTCATCGTTTTCTACCAGCGCTTGTACCTCAAGAACTAGCGTCGAAACGCCCTGCTCTTGTTGTAAATCTTTATAAGCTGCACGAAATGATAATAGACTTCGTTTCCAATCACTGTCCTGGTTAACTAAGCAACGGTTATAATGCCACGTAATTTCTTGCATGAAATTTAATAAGTTCATACTTTTTCTCCTATGTTTATTTATTGAAAATCTTTCGCACGCCATCCGTACGCTAGCGGAAGCCCGACAACTACCTGCACCATGTCAAAGTGTCCCATGCCCTCTTTTGCGAACACGGCAGGTTTACCACTGGCTACCATGATGCGGATCATATCCATCAACTCAGGATTCACCGTCTCTTCGGTGTAACGCCCTAACGTCCAGCTTTCTTTGTCTCTACCTTTCCCATACTTGCGACAAGGAATGCTTACCTCAACTTTATTCCCATAGTCTTTTACGTGGTAGTACGTGTCCCAAATGTCGAACTTCACCGGGATACTATCGATCTTAGGTTCGTTCATCTTAGTAACTCCCGTAATAGTCCCAAACCTGTTCATCCAACGTGCGGTAGTCCGCATTGCGGGGCAAATTCTTCTCACACCAAGACTGGATACGCCCTTCAATTTGTGCCAAGTCTTCCGCCGTCAACTCACGATCCCATTGCTCCTCATCCACAGCATCGCTTACCTGCAATAAATACTCACCGTAGATATAAACCAACATATTGGCAATTTTATCCGGCTCAATTTCCGTATTCGTCGCACCGAAATTATCAGTCTCATACTTCCGCACTAATCGGATCGCACTAAACACGCCTACACGTTCGCACGCATCTTCCGCAACACTTGTATAAGTAAAGGCTACGTCTTCATTGAACAAATAATTATGTAAGTCGCACCCATACTGCCCCTCAGCTTCGCTTAAGCGGTCATTAATTAACTCAATCATACGTAAAGCGATTTTGTCTTCACCGCCTTCACCGCCACCAACAATTAATCCTTCTTCGCTAATTTTAATCATTTTGATTTCTCCTAGTTTCTTAGACTTTCAGCCTTGATCGTAAAGTAAATATATGCGCCGTTATCGAACGGCTCATCGCTTAAAAATTTCGCCCAATCGGCAGCATAGCCGAAAATAATATCCACGTTTGCGCCTGGCGCCTTCAAAACAGACTCAACGTCTTCATAAAACGGGTTAAGCTGGTCGTACTCTTTCCCCTCTAACGCACGCAAGCCCTTCAACTCCTGCTCAGATAGCCCGTGTTTACTCACGGCAACTAATACCTCTTTCATTTATGGTTCCCCTCCAACCTTTAATTTACTGCATAGAAATTATCTACATAATCCGGCTTATTACGACAGGAACTCAACACGAAGCCGATCACGTGATGCCGTTGCTTTTTGTATTTGGCGATGATTTCTTCACCGCATAACACCATATTCTCACGGGATAAGCGGTTATCTACCCAAAAGATCCCATCAGTTCCCAATTCCGTACAAGGTTTTCCCTTCAAGTCTGTAGTCACCGCCATAATATAAATTCTATCCATGTCCTATACCTCCACCCATTCCAAAATAAAGCCACCTGAATTCGCATTGCTAATCTTATGGATCGTTACGCCTTTTTCCGCTCGTAAATAACTTTCATACAAACTAGCCTCCCCGAAAGAACTAAAAAACTTTTTATTCACCTTCTTAGAGTCTCTTACTTTCTCTAATTTATCGGCAGGCGTTTCATATTCCCCCTTTGCTTTAATCGTGAACACGTCTTTATAAGGATCAACTACGTCATAATCCATCAGCATAATTCGAAAATGTAAAAATTCCGTGTTCTTATCTTCACGTTCACGATCCCACAGATTACAGAATGCCTCCAACATCTTGCGATACACAGGATCGCCATCGGGCAGTAACGCACCTTCCGGCAGGTCGATAAATTCACAAGCCGATCCACGTCGCCCATTTTTACGCCCTTCAATCGTGAACGCCATGCGCATCGCCTTCTTACCGCACACCGATACTAAACGGCTGCGGAGGCGGATTTCTCGTTCAATTTGTAACGGATACGCTAGATCCACCACGTCAACATTAATCTCATAAGATTTCTCATACATTTTTCTGCTCTTCCTTATCTGTTCTTTAAGTTAAGATCTAACGACTGGCGACAAAGTTGTTGCCCACGGAACGCCCAATCCTCAACACCGTAAGGCGTGAATACGTGAACCCATACACGTTCAGCCCCAGGGTATTTTGTGCGAATGTCTTTGAGTAACTTCTTCACCTTTCTGCCCGTCAACGGGTAGCGGTTATTCCAAAATTTCCGTACACTACCCTTACCGCCGAAAGGCGCAAAAAAGATTGTTATCATCGTGTAGTATCCATTTGCTTCGCTCATTTCATATTCTCCACTTTTCTGCTAAATCTTAAAAATCCACTCTTAGGCAAGTAGCCCTCACGCACGTTACGGAGGCATCGGTTAGCGATGCCTCGTAACTCTCTATTCTTGATCGCATCGACGAGGCGTCTTTTTAGGCGAACATAACGACCTCGACGATCCGGGAAAACTTCCACTGTGAACGCATCCGTCAACTGTGCTGGCCGGGCGGTTAGGTCGTGAACTTCTTTGTTTACCTTGCACTTAAATCTATCATTCTCCACGATCGCATGGTAAAAATCTGAATACATATCTAATACATTTAGGCGCACTTGCCGCCCTTCGGCTAATTTTTCATTCAGTGCTACCATCATAAAAAAGCCTCGATCGCTATAAAATTGAACTTTCGCCATACGGTTGCCGATAATTCTTAAAACGTGAATATGCTTAGTCATTTGCCTTACTCCCTTATAAATAACAGTCCATCCAGTCCCGACGCTCTACCGCCTTGCGTGGAATGTGGCGGTCTAACCATCTGCGGATCTTGCGTTCTGCTTTAATCCAACACGGCAACGCAAGATCGGCTAACTCATAAACGCCAATGTAAGAGCGTGGATTCCCATTAACATCATTAGATAAACGGGTAAAACGTTGTTCTTGATCGTAAGTCATTTTGTTTGCTCCTATTTGTTTGCTTATCAAGTGTCAGCATTATCGCTTTTTATGCTCTACTTGTCAACACTTATCTATAAAAAATCTAATTATTTTTCAGCTTTCGCCATGCGATCGGCGACCGATAACACTTCCAAAAGAGTGGCACGTTTTGAAAAATCAGTTTTTTGTTCACCGACCATTAAACGGATAACTCTAACACCACGCCTCTAATTCTTAAAAATTTAAACATCGCTAGATCTCCTATACACTAACTGCTATCGCACCATACGATCGCTTTACGTGACCTATTATAGCGGATCGTTTTATGTTGTCAACACTTAAAAACTAAAAAATTAATAAATCCTCATTCATACGGCGAATTTTTAAACAGATTTAGACCGTCGGAAAACTTGCGAAAATGCAACACTCGATCGTTATATTTACATCACTTTTTAGCCTTTCGGTGGGGCTGTTCAAAAAATCCTAAAAAGGCACTAAAAGAAACCAAAAAGTGAAAAATAATTCCCATGAAATCAACGACTTATGAGCAAATTTTGCTTTTTACTTTCTTTGTGGGGCTGTTTGACCGCTGTTTTTTACCGATCCGAGGGGGGTTCGACGTTTTCCGAAAGTGACAGGGTAAAGGCGACCACCTGGGTCGGCAGGTTGAGGGCTCCCAGGCTGCCCGGCTCTCCGCC